>ENA-OWYR01000826-OWYR01000826.1-human-gut-metagenome-genome-assembly--contig:-NODE-826-length-10246-cov-6.86939_pt1 | contig 10246 bp, 8 predicted proteins | sample MGYA00249753_ERZ652092 | MGnify/ENA primary metagenome ERZ652092 (study PRJEB26925, sample SAMN05827204) | human gut metagenome | biome: ENVO:2100002; feature: ENVO:00000062; material: ENVO:00002003... | reverse complement strand
GCGTTTCGGATTGATTTTGTCGCTTTATATATTTTGTAAACATAAGCTTTTTTAAATATAAATTTTCATAATTTATATAATCAATGCCGATCCCCAAATCTTTGTGAAGTTGTATTCTGTGTTCCTCCGTAGGTTTTGCGGCAAGCATATTTTTAGTTGTGCGCATAATAAATACGACAGGAAATTCAAGACCTTTGCTTTTGTGTATTGTCATAATTCGTACAACATTGTGGTTTTCATTGATAAGCTGAGCGCCGCTTAAATCTTCGTTTCTCTTTTCAATTCTTTCGATATATCGAATGAAGTTGAAGATACCCTTAAAGCCCGATTCCTCATACTTTCTTGCACGTTCATATAAAAGTTTTAAATTTGCCTGTGCCTCGTCACCGCCTTCGAGAGCACCCATAAAGTCGTAAAAACCCGTTTCTTCATACAACGTCCAAATCAACGCGGCGATTGACTTCATCTTAACATATCCGCGCCAACGGTCAAGGTCTTTTAGAAAGCTCTTGCATTTTTTTGAAAGTTTCTGTTCTTCTTTCGTCAAATCATCGGAAGACGATTTATAATATTTTACGGCATTGTAAAAAGATGAGGCTCTGTTTTCAAGTCTGATTTTTGAAAGTTCGTTTTCGGTAAAATTACCTATCGGTGAACGCATAACGCTTACAAGCGGAATATCCTGAATGTGATTGTTGATAAGTGAAATAAGTGTAAGCATAAGCTTTATCTCACGTTTTTCAAAATATTCTTCCTTTTGCAAAAATGACGGTATGTTGTTTGATTCTAATATTTCCTGCAAAAGTTCGCCGTTTACTTTTGTCGAACGCATAAGAACGACTATATCGCTGTACTTCAAATCACGATATTTTCCGTTGCCGTCATAAACCTTGAAATGACTGTCAACAAGCTCTTTTATTCTGTTTGCCACGGTAACTGCCTCAAGATAATCGGAAGAAGATTCTTTTGAATCCTTCGATTTTCCGATACAGTAAAATTCGGATTTGTAGTCATTCCGGGCATTTTCGGCGGTGTTTATATAACATTCGCGGCTTTCTTCACGCTGCAAAGCGGCAGTGTCGTTATAATCAACGTCACCGACATCCTGCGACATATTAAATCTGAACACGTCATTTATACTGTCGATAACCTGCATACGACTTCTGAAGTTCTGTGAAAGGTGTATAATTTCGATTTCATCACTGTCAAGACTGTATTTTTTCTTGAAAATAGTCGGATCACCGCCGCGGAAACGATATATACTCTGCTTTAAGTCGCCGACCATAAACATATTTTTATTATCTCTTGAAATAAGCGTGAAAATCGAATCCTGCAAGCCGTTTGTATCTTGATATTCATCTATAAGTATTTCGTTATATTTCAGCGAATATTCGTTTCTTATATTCTCATTTTCGCTGAAAAGACGATAGGCAAGATGTTCAATATCGGAGAATGTTTTGACGTTCTTTTTTGCTTTTGCATTCTCATAAAGTTCCGAGAACAAAACCGTTATCCAAACAATATCGTCAATCGTTTGTTTCAATTCTTCCGAGTGAACATACTTGTTAAATTGCTCGGCAGTGCCGTTAGGCAAGTAAGATGTACTGCTAAGTAAATCTTCACGCATAGAGTTATATTTGTTCGAGTAATACTGCCACTCTTCAATCGGCGATTCAGCTTTTTTGTATGCTCTTACGGCTGTTCCAAGCTTTGTTTTGGCGATGTAAGTATCGTATGCTGAGCCGACTTCGTCAAATGATTCAGCTGATTTTAATGCTTTTACACTGTCGGCGCATATACATATGTACTCCCACATCTTTCCCCAATATTGCTCACATTCAGGAATACAAACCGGCGGTACGGAAGTATCTGTATCGGGATATACTTTCTTTACAATCCCAATCATTTCTTTTATCAGCTTGTCCCAAAATTCGCCGTGATGTTTTAAAATGTTCTCTTTGTGGACTGATAAAAATATTTCCTTAAACCATACACTTTGCGACATATTATTGTCATACATAGCCGCTTTGTCGTAAAGCCATTTTATCGGATCGGGGAATGACTGTATAAAGTTGTAAAGTTTGCGTATAACTTTTTTCAATCCCTCGTCATCGCGGTTTGATGCGTAAGTTGTTACAAGGCGCTGAAAACGATTTTTGCTTTCTTCGTTTTCTGTTTCGTAAAGTGCCGCGAATAAATCGGTTAATGTATCGTCAATGAGCATTTTGTCCTCGTTGGTGTCCATAATGCTGAAATTCGGATCAATACCTAAAACGTGAAAATTGTTTTTGACCACACGTAAACAAAATGCGTCGATTGTGTTAATATCCGCACCTGCTGTAAGGTGCATTTGTTCTTTTAAATATTTGCTTTGTGCAATATCACCGTTTTCAAGTGCCTCACGATATGATTTGTTAATTCTGTTTATAATTCTTTCTTTCATTTCGGTAGCCGCCGCCTCCGTAAACGTTGCTACCAATATACTGTCTATCGGAAAAGGGTTTTCGGAGTTGGTTATAAGATTTACGATACGTTCGACAAGTACCGCCGTTTTACCAGAGCCTGCGGCGGCGGAAACAAGTATGTTTTTCTTGCCTGACGGCTCATATATCGCTTTTTCTTGTTCTTTTGTCCAATTAGGCATCTTCGTCAACTCCTTTCGATTTGTTGTTTTTTAACGCCGCACCTTTTGTTTTTAATATCTCCCAAATATCTTCTTTTTTGACCGATGAATCCGCAATACGCGGTGTACAGTTATCCTTATCAAATTTGCAGACAGGGGAGTAGGAACAATAGTCACACACGCTTGTATTTGATGTGGTGTACGGACTAAGGCTTATTTTGCCGTTTCTGATATTGCTGTCCATTTCAATAATTGTATCAGCCACATATTTCATTAGACCGTTAATTTCATCTGTGGTGTGAACTTCTTTAAAACCTGTTTTTGTACCTGTTTTTATGTTTGTGAATGAAACTTGACCGCTTTCAAGGAATTTGTTATCCATATTGTAAAGCAGTTTTGTTTGAAGTTGTTCGTCTTCGTCAGTGAATGTTACACCGTCAAGTTTTAGTGCGCTTTTGTTGGACTCAACTATATTGTCCTCTGTAGTTGATGAGTTAAGCTCCTTTATTTCATCACGCACACCTGTGTAATAAATACCTGCCACATCAGTGTCGGCATGTTTAATTTTTGCGGCAATGGCATATATAACCATCTGCATATTATAGCCGTTGTAAATATTTTTTATATCGAAAACCGTTTTACCTGTTTTGTAGTCTATAATACGCAAATATGATTTGTCGCCGTCACGGCATATGTCGATACGGTCGATTTTGCCTTTTAATGCGACTGCATCGGAAATATCTTCTTCAAATTCGTATTCCATGCCATTCTCTGCAAAGTTGCCGGCAGAAAGTGTTTTTTGAACAAGTATTGCGGCATTTGAAATTGTTTTGCCCATACGGGTGAAAATATTCGCAGTACGTTCTTTGTCGCGAACGTCTGACGACAGCAGATTGCTGCACGATTCATTTATAATACCGCCTATAATATCGTCACGTTTTTCGTCACTCAAATTACGCCAACGGTCTATTTTATCTTCGTTTGTATTTGCACCGTCCTCAACGGTATCGCAGAATTGTCTGATAACTTCGTGAGCATATGTTCCGATATTTGAAGAATTGACTTCCCACACGTCACGCTCTTGTGCGTTAAGTCCGTATCTTAAAAAGTATTGGAACGGACAAGCGGCATAGGTGTTGATACGCGTTGCACTGTATGTGATTTTGCCGTCATACATCATATTTGATATATCGCTGTCAAGCATTACACCGCGTTCACTGTAATAATCGGCACGTTTCATAAGCGAAAGCATAGGTTTCCATTTTGTTTGGTGTTTGTACCAATCGTATACGATTTCCCATAACTGATTTTTACTGCCGTTAAATCTGTCGGACATATTGATAAGCATTCTGTGTATTGTTGCTTGCGGGGTGGAAATGTAAATTCCGTCTTTCAATGGGTCGTTTAAAAGGTTATCCGATACGGTCATTTTAGGAAATTTACGCATTATGTCATTTATCATATGCGACGGTGATTGTGACTTGCCTTCTTCATTTTGAATTGAATAGCTGAAATACAATTTTTCGCTTACCGCGCATAATGCTCTGTAAACCTTAAAATACTGTTCGTCAAGTTTCTTTTTAGTATCGGGTGCAAGAGTTACGCCGTATTCTTCCTGCAAAGTGCATCTGTCGCGGTTTGAAAGAAAACCCTCGGATGCAATACCCGTAGGAAAAGTACCGCTTTTTGCGCCGACAATAAACATTACCTTAACGCTTGTATGACTGCTCCTTTCCACACTTCCTACATACACTTGGTCAATACCCGATGGAATAGTGCGTATTTCGCATTGCGACAGACCTACCGTTATATATTCCGCAAATTCCGAAATGTTAATTTTGTCGCCGTCAAGTGCGATTGTGACTTGATTTAATATATCAAGAATAAGGTTCCATATTTTTGTAAATTGTTCGGATTCGTTCAGTTTGCCGTCTTTTTGGAATTTTGTGATGTCGGATTTTAATCCGCTATACAGGTTGATGTCCTCAAGGTATTCAAACAATGCCGTTGCAAATTCTACGGCCGTTTTTCTGCCTTTTGTTTTTTCTTTGAATGACGCAATCGGTGCGGCTATTTCGTGACGGAGTTTTTCTATAACTTCATTTGCATCTTCTTCAGACCCTGTTTGAAAAGCAGTGTCTACGATATTGTTTTCGCCAAGCCACTCTTTTTCACCGAGCCACTTTGAACCGCCTCTTATGCCGTGCTTCAACACAAAGTTTTCAAGTATATCTATTTCTTCTTGATTAATCGACTTGAAAAATTTTAACTTTCCGTGTTGTTCTTTTCTGTAAATAAAACCGGCACGAAGATAACGGAAAACAGAATCATAGCTCCAATCGTCTTCAAGAATACCGAATAAAGATAAAATCTGCATTGCGATAGGATGGTCGCTCAAAATGATTGTTCTGTCGGTGAAATACGGTATTTCGTATTCGGAGAAAACAGCCTCTATAAGATGTCTGTAATCATTTTCATCACCGCATAACAGTGCAATATCTTTAAAACGATAGCCGTCATCGCGGACAAGGTCAACAATTTTGCAGGCAATTCGTTCGATTTCACCGTAGGTGTCACGGCTTTGGAAAAGTGCCGTATTTTTAGGCTTGTCGGGATATACAAAGTCCTCTGTCCAATATCTGAAAAGCTTGTATAGGTCGTCTTTGCCTTTTAAGTGACGAAGTCCATCAGAGGCGGTGTATTCGTTTTCAAGACCGTATGTTTGCGACAGTTCGTAAACTTTTTGTACAGTCTTTTCGGTCTGAAGATAAATTTCGCGTTCGTTCTCGTATTCTGTAACAGGACAGCATACACTTATCGTCATATGTACGCCTTTTTTCAGAAGTGCCTCAAGTACGCAAATCTGCTGCGGCATAAATTTGTCAAAACGATTTACCCATATATAAGTGTTTTCGTCAAATTCGGTGCCGTTTTCGATACGGTTGGCAAGATGAAAAAGGTCGTCCTCACTGTCGGTACAGCCACTTTCTTCGACGTAAGAAAGATATTTCTCCAATACGTTTGAAAGTGCAATCAGTTTGTTTTTTAAAGTCTTGTTGTCCGTTAATGCATTTGCCTTTTCAAAAAGTATTTCGGGTGTGATAAGGTAACGCTTCATTTCACTTATCAGTGACGACATAACGTCAAGAAAACCCTGCTGACGCATAGAGGTGATAAGTTTTATATCCATATCCTTTACGTTCAAAAGCTCGTCACACGCCGCCGAAACAGCCTTGTATATAAGCATCATTTTACCTGGGGCGGTAAGATGGTTTTGTTGTTTGGCACTTAAAAAGTTTATGGACATACGTCTTAGCGTAAGAACTTCAATATTGTTAAGTCCTATACCGCCGAAAAAATCAACAAATTTTCGTTCGGTTTCGTATGAATAATGGTCGGGGACAATCATTATACATTTTGAATCGGGATTTTTTTCGTGTATTTCACTTATTTGTTTAAGGCACATATCACTCTTGCCGGAGGAGATAGCGCCTCGTATAATACTGACTCCCATAATTTTAATCCTTTCGTAATATATATTAAGGTAATTATATCATATTTAAAGTACAAAAAAAAGTACATAAATACAGGAAATCGCAAAAATATACACGTGAAAAACAAAATAAAAGAAAAAATATGAAAAAATAGCTTGACTTATAATTGTAATAATGTTATAATAATTTTGCTCGAATAAAAGCTCTTTTTTTTATGCTTGAAAAGAGAGCTGAACATATATAAATGCGGAGGTGTAAAAAAATGAGAGTAAAGGTTACATTAGCGTGCAGCGAATGCAAGCAGAGAAACTATAATACAATGAAGAATAAGAAGAATGACCCTGACAGACTTGAAATGAACAAGTATTGTAAGTTCTGCAGAAAGCACACTCTTCACAAGGAAACCAAGTAATTTTGATTGAGTAAGGATGTGTAAAAATGGCTGATACAAATTTATCTAAAGCAAATAAGCCAAGCTTTGGTACAAGAGTCAAGAGATTCTTTAAGGATACTAAGGCTGAGCTAAAAAAGGTCACATGGCCTGACAAGGAACAGCTTATTCATAACACAGGCGTAATTATTGTGTTTATCTTAATAATTACAATCATCTTGTCCGTACTTGATTTTGGCTTTGCAAAATTGTTCCAACTATTAACTAACATATTATAATTCATTAAAAGAATTGTTAGGGAAGGAGAACGGTTATGGCAGAAGAAGCAAAATGGTATGTGGCACACACATATTCGGGTTATGAAAACAAGGTAAAAGCCAATATTGAGAAATCTGTTGAAAACCGTGGTATGCAGGATTTAATTCTTGAGGTCAAGGTGCCGACCGAAGAAGTCGTTGAGGAAAACGGTGATAAGAAGAAAGTAGTTCAGCACAAGATTTTCCCGGGCTATGTTATTATCAAGATGATAATGACTGATGAAAGCTGGTACATTGTCAGAAATACACGTGGTGTTACAGGATTCGTGGGACCGGGTTCAAAGCCTGTTCCGCTTTCGGACGAAGAAGTTGAACGCATGGGTGTTGAAGTTATTCGTATGAAAGATATTGATTTTACCGTAGGAGATCTTGTTTCAATTAAATCAGGCCCTATGGAAGGCTTTTCGGGTAAAGTTACGAGCATTAACAATGAAACACGCAAGATTAACGTCGCTGTTTCGATGTTCGGACGTGAAACCCCTGTTGAAATTGACTATACACAGGTTGAACATATGGAATAGTCAATCAAATTATTTTGATATAGACAGCAAATGCTGTTTATAATATCCCTCTGGTAACAGTGGGAGGGCTTTATGCCCGCAATTACCACATTCATATAGCGATATGCTATGAAAAATTCAAGGAGGTGGCCATTATGGCACAAAAAGTTGCAGGTTATATTAAATTACAAATTCCTGCCGGCAAAGCAACTCCGGCACCACCGGTTGGTCCTGCTCTAGGTCAACACGGCGTAAACATTATGCAGTTTGCAAAGGAATTTAACGAAAAAACAGCAAAGGACGCAGGTCTAATTATCCCTGTAGTTATTACAGTATATGCTGACCGTTCTTTCTCATTCGTAACAAAGACACCACCGGCTGCAGTTCTTATCAAGAAGGCTTGTAAGATCGAAAGCGGCTCAGGTGTTCCTAACAAGACAAAGGTAGCTACAATTTCAAAGGCAGATCTTCAAGCTATCGCAGAACAGAAGATGCCTGACCTTAACGCTGCAAGCGTAGAGGCTGCTATGAGCATGATCGCAGGTACTTGCAGAAGTATGGGCGTTCTAATCGGTGACTAATTTGTTAAGAGAAGTGGGAGAGATATAAAATCTCGTTTAACCACGAAGGAGGATACGAAATGTTTAGAGGAAAGAAATATCAAGATAGCGTAAAGCTTGTTGAAAAATCAAAGTTTTACGATATAAATGAGGCTATGGACCTTATTACAAAGACAGCTAAGGCTAAGTTTGATGAAACTGTAGAGGCTCACATCAGACTTGGTGTTGACTCAAGACACGCTGACCAACAGGTCAGAGGTGCTATTGTACTTCCGCATGGTACAGGTAAGACTTCAAAGGTTTTGGTATTCGCTAAGGGTCCTAAGGCTGACGAAGCAAAGGCTGCTGGTGCAGATTACGTTGGTGATGCTGACTTAGTAGCAAAAATCCAGGGTGAAAACTGGTTCGATTTCGACGTTGTTGTTGCAACTCCTGATATGATGGGCGTTGTTGGTCGTCTTGGTAAGGTACTTGGTCCTAAGGGACTTATGCCATCACCAAAGGCAGGCACAGTAACAATGGATGTTACAAAGGCTGTAAACGAAATTAAAGCAGGTAAGATTGAGTACAGACTTGATAAGACAAATATCATTCACTGCCCAATCGGTAAGGCATCATTCGGTGCTGAAAAACTTCAGGAAAACTTTAACGCACTAATGAGTGCAATCGTTAAGGCTAAGCCGGCTGCTGCTAAAGGTCAATACCTAAAGAGCGTTGTTGTAGCTTCAACAATGGGACCTGGTATAAAGATTAATGCAGCTAAAATTGGCTAATTAATTTAATAGCAATTAAAAACCGCTCACAATATGAGCGGTTTTTGTATTTTGTTAAAATTTTTTTGATGAAAATTAAAAAAACTATTGACAAGCTGTTTAAATTATGCTATACTATAAAAGTTGAAAATCCGTAGACAGTCGGCGGCTTGCGATATATCGCAGACATAAGTCCTACCGAGGGTGTTTTAGTAATGATTATTACAAAGCTCTTGGTCTATGACTGAGAGCTTTTTGTTTTATATGTAAGACATTGCTTTTGGATTTTCAAAGGTGATTATTCTTACAGGAGGTGAAACGAATTATGCCAAGTGAAAAGGTTTTAGAGACTAAGAAAGCACAAGTTGCCGAAACAGTTGAAATTTTGAAGGCTGCTCAGACAGGTGTGCTTGTAGACTACCGTGGTTTGAACGTTGAAGAGGATACCGAACTTAGAAGAAAGCTTAGAGAAGCTAACGTTAAGTATTTCGTTATTAAGAACACACTTCTTCGTCTTGCTGCAAAGGAAGTTGGTCTTGATGCTCTTGATGAAGCACTTCACGGACCGACAGCTATCGCTGTTTCTTCAGAAGACGCAGTTGCACCTGCAAAGGTTATTGCTGATTTTGCTAAGGAAAACGATAAGCTTGAAATTAAGACAGGTTTCATGGACGGCGCTGTAATTTCTCTTGACGAGGTTAATAAGCTTGCAGCTACACCAAACATGGATACATTGATCGCAAAGATGATGGGAAGCTTGAACTCACCTATTTCTTCACTTGCAAGATTGCTTGCAACTATTGCTGACGGTGGCGAAGAAATCGCAGACCTAATAGCAAAGAAGAGCGCTGAGGAAGCTCCTGCAGCTGAAGAAGCTGCACCGGCTGAGGAAACTCCGGCTGAAGAAACAGCAGATGCTGAATAATTTATTTGAAAATTAGTTATAATTAATAGGAGGAAATTAAAATGGCAGATTTGAATGCAATTCTTGATTCAATTAAGGAATTAAAGCTACTTGAAGTTGCTGAATTAGTAAAAATGATGGAAGATGAGTTTGGCGTAAGCGCTGCTGCACCGGTTATGGTTGCAGGTGCTGCTGACGGTGCTGCTGCAGGCGGTGCTGAAAAGTCAGAATTTGATGTTGTACTTGCAGAAGCAGGCGCATCAAAGCTTGGCGTAATCAAAGTTGTTAGAGAACTTACAGGTCTTGGTCTTAAGGAAGCAAAGGCTCTTGTTGACGGTGCTCCTGGTACAATTAAGGAAGCTGTTGCTAAGGAAGATGCTGAAGCAATGAAAGCTAAGCTTGAAGAAGCAGGCGCTAAGGTAGAATTAAAGTAATTTTGCTCTGATTCGTATTTATCAAGGAGTATGTTATGACAATAGATGTATCAACAATTCTAAAGGAACTTGGCGGAAAGATTGATATTAACGGTGACGTTGAAATGTCTGACACCGATTTTCTTGGGGAAATGTATCATTTTAACGAGCCTGTTAAGGTTTCGGGCAGTGTTTCAAACAACGGAAAATCTTTGATATTAAAGGCTAACTGTACAGGTCATATGACTACACAGTGTGCAAGATGTATGAAAGATATAGTCGTTGATCTGTC
>ENA-OWYR01000812-OWYR01000812.1-human-gut-metagenome-genome-assembly--contig:-NODE-812-length-10457-cov-5.92742_pt1 | contig 10457 bp, 10 predicted proteins | sample MGYA00249753_ERZ652092 | MGnify/ENA primary metagenome ERZ652092 (study PRJEB26925, sample SAMN05827204) | human gut metagenome | biome: ENVO:2100002; feature: ENVO:00000062; material: ENVO:00002003... | reverse complement strand
CGTGGGCTCGGAGATGTGTATAAGAGACAGTTATTCCACCCAGGGACCAATACGGCCGATTCCGATCGGCGGCTTGAAAAATCGGTCCTATGATACAAAAGCTGTATCAATCCTGATCCACTGGGGAGCTGATGCGGTACAGGCCGAGGCTAAAGCGCAGGAGATCTACGACGTTTTATACGGCCAGATCGGTGTGATTGGAGGCTGTCAGATAGTAAAGTTTGACATGCGGACAGACGCGCCGGTCAGTGTAGGGACCGACGAAAAAGGAATCTATGAATATGTAATCAACTTTGTAATTTATTACAGGAAAGAGAGGTAAGGTTATGGCTAAGAGTTTAGGCGTATTCCCGGTTTACAATTTGGTTTTTAAAATTGGTAAAAATGGGAAAGAAAGCACAGATGCTGACATGGTCGAAGTTGCTGATATGGAGAGCTTTGAGATAACAATTGACGGCGGTGTGGAGAACTGGAATCCAATGGATACGCGCGGCTGGGCGAGGGCATTAATGACTGCAAAGAAGTTCAGCGTCAGCTTAAAAGGAAAGCGGAATATTGGGGATCCCGGAAATGATTACGTGGCAGGGACCGCGTGGAAAGATGGTTTGGATTGCAGCACGAAGGCAGAAATTGAATTTCCAGACGGAGCGAAACTGGCATTTGATTGTGTTTTGGATGTGAAGTCCATTAACGGCGGAGAATCGACCAATGTAGCCCCACTGGAGTTTGACATGGCAGGAGATGGCCGCCCGGTCTACACGGCGGGCGCGGCAGCATAAGGAGGAGAAAGAAAATGGGAAGAGCATACGACATTGCAGAACGCATGAAAAACGGTAACGAGAAACCGACGGTAAAGATTGATGAGGATCACGTCTACAAGATCAATACTGGCAAGAGCGCGGTCCTGTACATTAACGCCGTGTCACAGGACAAAGACAAAGACGAATTCGAGAGAATGGACGAAGTCATAAAGGCAGCTCTCGGAAAGGATGCACTGGATTACATCACGGAGCAGGACATGGCCGTGGCGAGCATCGCCCTGATTGTAAATGTAATCATGGCAGCTATTGCAGATGTCTCTCTGGAGGAAGTGGAAGAGGTAGAGAAAAACCAGAAAAAAAGCAAACGCTAATGAGTACTGGTATGACCTGTTTGAGGACTGGGAACTGATCGAAGCATCTTTTGCCATGCAGTACAATATCCGACTGTCCCAGACAGAAATGGACTGGAAAGAATTCTGTGTGTTGTTGTCCGGGATTATGCCTAAGACTCCTCTCGGTACCGTGGTCGGGATCCGAAGTGAGGAAGATAAAGAAGTGCTGAAGCATTTCTCTAAGGAGCAGCACCGGATCCGTGATGAGTGGAGGGCAAGCCACAATCCCATGGATAAACTCACAGAAAATGAGAAGATAGAAAAAGCCAGGGAACTGCAAGAGATTCTGGCACAGGCGTTCGGATAGGACGCCTTTTTTGATGCAGGAAAGGAGGGAATAACGTGGCAAACGACAGCGTAGGCAAGATTAGTCTTGACCTGGAATTGCAGTCCGACATAGACGGTCAGCTTAATGCAATTGCTGGAAAAATCGGCAGCCAGATTGAGAAGTCATTGAAAAAAGCCTCTGGAGCTATGGATGCAGAAAAGGTTGTCCAGGGTATGCACCAGGAGATCGAAGCGCTCATGCAGAATATCAGCCGCGTGATCGATGCAGCTCTTAAGCGATGCACGGAGTCGGCCAAAATGAATATCGATATTATCGGCGAGCACTTGAATGCTATGATCGACCGGGCTATGGCGCGGATCACGAATGTGCTGAATCCATACAGCCAGACCGAAGAGCCGACAGACACGGCAGACTCGAAGTCCAGACTGTCACAGCCCAGGGCGCCGCCCGTTGTCAAGGTTAAGGCACCGGCTGTAAAGATTGAGTACAGTAAGGACATGCTGGAAGCCCAAATGGAGCAGATCGACCAGGTGACCATGAATATCGGGAAACAAATCGACCTGCAGGAGGCGAAGCTGGCAGAGCTGAAAGCGGCTTATGAGCGGACTTTTAATGAAGCCAAAAAGAACCGGATCCAGGAGCAGATCATAAAGACAGAAGGATCCATCATCTCCCTGAAAGGAAAATTGCAGGATCTCGGATTCCAGTACGATGCTCTGGAAAAGAAAGCAGCCTTACTCCAGGCACCGGCAACAGCTCCGGTTCAGGCACCAAAACGGGTGAATGCAGCACCAAATATATCAGGTCTTACGGATATGAACGGAGCGCTTGATTACGCAAAGATGCGGACTATGGCATCGGCAGAGCAGATCAATCAGGCTCTTTCTATGGTCGGAAGAGGTCAGGCATTGTCTGGTATCCAGGCCGTTAAATCGGGAGTTGCCAGCCTGTTGAAAACCATAGGAAGCGGTCTTGTATCTGGTGCAAAAAGCGCGGCTTCTGCTATTGGGAGGCTGTTCCGGACAATTGGGAATGGCCTTCCCAAAATAGTGAAGGCCGGTACTGCTATGACGCTGTTCGGGATCCGGGCAAAGAAAGCGGGAAATCAGTCGCAGTCAGCACAGGGCGGAATACACCGTATGCTGACAACCATGCTTCGGTATCAGATTATCATCCCGATCATCATGAGCGCGTTGCGTGGGATGGCAAAATCGCTGTTTGCATCTATGAATGCGAATGAGCAGTTTAAGACGTCCCTTGGCCAGATCCGTTCTAACCTTAATGTGGCATTTACACCGATCTATCAGGCGGTCATGCCGGCGCTAAACGCGCTCATGTCGGCTCTGGCAAGAGTCACTGGATACATAGCAGCGTTCGTAAGCCTGCTGTTTGGGAAGACATTAAGCGGTAGTGTGGAGGCTACGAAAAGCCTTGTAGCTGCCAAAACGGCTATGGGAGCATATGGAGACAGTGCGAAGAAAGCCGCAAAGGACGCCAAAGGTCTTACAACGGGGATTGATGAGTTAAATATCCTTCAGGCCAACAAAGATGATTCTGGAGGCGGTGGAGGCGGCGAAGCACCTGAGATTACAGCACCAGACATTGACACAACCCAGATGGGACTGATCGACACCATGGCCGAAAAAGTTAAGAGTGTTTTGGGCCAGCTTTTTAAGCCCTTGCGGGACTCATGGGAGGCTGAAGGGCAAAATACTATCAACGCGGCTCAGTATGCTTTCAGTAACGTGATTGGACTTACTCAGGCTATGGGAAGAAGCTTCCTTGAAGTCTGGACAAACGGAACAGGTGAGCGAACCTGTACCAATATCTTAAGGCTTGTTACCCTGGTGTTTAACATGGTGGGTGACATAGCCGGAGCATTTAAGCGGGCATGGGAAGAGGGCGGCCGGGGTGATGCCGTAATCCAGAGTATATTTGACCGACTTAACTCGTGGCTGGAGTTGATTCACACGATAGGGGAATCGCTCCGCGATGTCTGGAACAGCGGGACCGGGGAATCCGTGATAGGACATATCCTCGATAGCTTTACGAACATCAACGAGACAATTTCTCATATCCGTGAGAATTTTCGGAAAGCCTGGGAGCTGGATAACACCGGCACGGACACGCTGCAGAACCTTGCAGATATCATTGACGGCCTGCTGGGATCCATTGAGCGGATTACCTCGTCGTTGGCGGACTGGTCTTCAACGCTTGATTTTACTCCAATCATGTCGGCGTTTGAACGTATGTCAGAGGCCCTTAAGCCACTGGGAGACAAACTGGGTGCGGGGCTGGAATGGCTGTTTAAAAATGTGCTGCAGCCATTGGGAAAGTGGGCGTTGGAAGAAGCAATACCAGCAGCGCTTGATGGGATTACCGAAGCACTTGGGTTGTTGAATTCCATACTCGACAGCTTAAAGCCAGCTGGAGAATGGCTCTGGAAGAATTTTCTGGAACCGATTAGCAAATGGATGGGATCCGCACTGGTCGATGATTTGCGCGGTATTAGCGATGCGCTGAAGACTGTGAATGATGTCTTGTCAGGAACCAGTCAGCTGAACCCTAAAGAAATCTTTGATAGTTTGATGGGGGGCATAAGCAGATTCAACCCGCTGAAGCCGATGATGGACCTGGGAAAAGCGATGGTAGATGGAATTATCGAAGGCATTAAGTCCAGAGATATCATGGCAGGAGTAAGGGAGGCATTTAACAGTTTTCTTACTTCCGTAAAGGATTTCTTTGGAATCCATTCGCCATCTACTGTATTTGCGGAAATCGGAGAGTACCTGATTAAGGGGCTGATAAACGGCATAGTCGGAGGTTGGTCTGGCCTGATCGAGAGTATCCAGGATCTGCCGGGACAGCTAACAGAGTTATTCCGGTCTGGGTATGAGGGAGTACAGAATGTTTTTGCCGGAATCGGTGACTGGTTTGGCGGAAAGTGGGGAGAAGTTAAGAATGCGCTGAATGGAGTTCCTTCATGGTTCAGCGAGAAATTTACCTCGGCCAGAACAAAGGTATCCGAGTCGTTTCAGTCAATCGGATCATGGTTTAGTGAGCGGTACACAGACGTGACTACGGCGTTTAAAAATTCACCGACATGGTTTAAAAATACTTTCAATGACGCCTACAAGAAGTTGACGGGAGTCATTCAGCCCATTGGCGGGTGGTTTACAAGTCGGTATCAGGACGTGCAGAACGCTTTTAAAGATACGCCGACATGGTTTCAGACAACGTTCCAGAGTGCATATGACAATCTGACCACAGCAGTATCACCGATTGGTGGGTGGTTTGGTGATCGGTATGTTGATGTGCAGAAAGCTTTTGAGAAGTCGCCGGAGTGGTTTAAGACGACGTTTGAATCGGTGACAAGTAATGTACAGACCGTATTTAATGGTCTAATCGACTTTATTAATAAGGATTTCACCGAAGGTTGGACGAATGCATGGAATGGGGTTAAAGAAGTCTTCCGGGGAGTTTTTAATGGAGTCGTCGAGTTGTTAGAAAGTGCGATGAATTACGTCATATCTGGCATTAATAGTGTTCTTAATGGCTTAAACGATATAGCAAGCGCTGTTGGCGATGTCATAGGATTGGAATTAAGTGTTAAAACAATTGAACCAATTAAGCTTAAGCGTCTCGCACAAGGCGGCTACGTCGGCGCAAACCAGCCCCAGCTTGCCATGATCGGCGATAACCGACATTATGGCGAGATCGTAGCACCGGAGGACAAGATGCAGGCCATGGTCGATAAGGCCGTTGCAATGGCAGCGAGGCCGGACAGCATGAGCGAACAGTACTTAATGATTATGATCGATCTACTCAAAAAGATCATCGAGCTGATCGAGAACTTTGATCTGGTGGTCAACATTGATATCCGGGAGCTCCGGCAGAAACTTAAAGATCTCGAAAAACGGTCAGGCTTTTCATTTGGATAAGGAGGTGGAGACATGGCTTTTATTACAATCAACGGTCGGGAGTTTCCACCTCCCGACAACATGGCTGATCTTATTGTGGCTACAAACGTGAGCGACGGGAAAAATGCCCTTGGGGAGTTTATCGGGGACCGCGTCGGCCGGGATCAGTACAAGGTAGATAACCTGCAATGGTCCTACCTGGACGCAACGACCTGGGCTTCGATGCTCCAGGCTTTTTCTGAGTTTGTAGTGACGGCCCGGATCCCCGACATGGTACACGATGGCTGGATTACAATCCAGATGTACCCAGGCAACCGGACCGGGACGCCGTGTGAGTACGACAGCGACGGCCGGCCTACCCGGTATAAGGTGTGCAAGGTCAACCTGGTGGATTGTGGGGTGATTGACTGATGCAGGCAGTAAGCAGAGCCTACAAAGAGGCACAGACCAAACAGACCCGCGCACAGATGTACATGGACGTCACCATCGGCGTTATCAACCAGGCAGCGCAGAATAACTCGGCGGTGGATCCGGGCCAGTGTACCGATTTCAGCAACACCCGGAAGTTGCTGGACAATTACGATCCAGAGTACATGTACGCAACTTACGAACAGGACTTTTGGCGGGCTGATGGATCTATGTTGTTCCTTCCGGAGGACGGCAGCCCCTATTTCAATCAGGGAGCGGTGAGCCGGGAACTGTTGGGCGCGATCCAGATCGACTACTATGACGGTCCCTATGATATCCGTGGGTTGACCATAGATTTCTCGGATTACTTCCCGGTTGATTTTGACATCGTGTCGGATCACAAGACGCTGAATGTCACGGATAACGCCAGCCGGGTGTACATAACCGAGGAGATTTTTGAGGACGCATCTTACATCCGGATCGTTCCTCATGCCATGATTAACGGCCAGGGGCGACTTCGGATTTTTAAAATATCCATGGGTGTGGGTATCTATTTTAAGAGCCGGCAGATAACGGCCAGCAGTAAAAAGGAGTATCTGTCTCAGATATCCGAGGAGCTGCCGACCATTGACTTATCACTGACCGTTGAAAATAAGGGGCGGAAGTTTGATACCGAAAACCGTGATAGCGCTCTATATTATCTGGAGATCGGCCAGAAGGTTGAAATCAAGTATGGTATAACACTGGCAGACGGCTCCATTGAGTGGTTGGACGGCGCGAAGCTCTATCTGGACACGTGGAAGGCCGATGACGACCGTATGAGCTTTGGTGCCCGTGATGCAATTGCCAATCTCAACGAGACATACTATCGGGGCAGATACGGCGCCACAACGCTGTACGATCTGGCCGTCGATGTACTGGCAGATGCTGATGTAGATCCGCGGGATTATGTGCTTGACGAGTATCTGCAAAAGGTGACAGTGGTCAATCCGATGCCCGCTGTCACCCATGCGGAGGCCCTGCAGATTATTGCTAACGCCGGACGCTGTATTTTATTCCAAGATCGGCAGGGCATGATCCGGATCAAGGCGGCATTTGCCACGGTGATCTCTCCAGAACGCATGACGGTGACATCGGACGATGCCATGGAGTACTCGCACCTCAAAGAAGTTGTACTGCCGAGTGTCAAGTACGATTACGCCAGGTACACACAGGATTACTGGGCGGCAGATGGCAGCATGTATTTTCTGCCGGAGGACGGAGGCAACTACTTAAATACTGGATTTATCAGCCGCCAGGTATCCGGGGCTGACGGGAGATTCACGGATCCTCCAAAGCTGTCAATCCGGCTGGAAGCGGCCATGAAGTATTACGGCCTGTCCATGGAGTTTGGCGGCAATCACCCGGAGATCATGGTGATACACACCTACAAGGGCGGCGCACTGCAGGAGAGCTATACGCAGGAGGTAACCGGGAATAAGTTGACGATGGAGCATGAGTTTCCGGAGTTTGACACGATGACCTTTGAGTTTATCCAGGCGCAGTCCAACAACGATGTAATCGTCAACTATGTTAAGTTTGGAGACGTGAGCGACTATGAACTTAACTATCACAACATGAAGAAGACTCCTGTCGGGATCCAGGTCGATAGGTACAGGGATCTGCGGGTGCAGATGACCAACTATTATGAAGGATCAGACCGCAAAGAACTATTTAAGGACGTGGTGCAGGGCGGCGTCCGGTACGTGGCTACAATGCTTAATGCAAGCCATGGATATGCAGTTAATATTGGATCTATTGTGGAGTCTACGGCCTATGAGGTGATCGTGGATCTAAGCAGTATTACCGGATCCGTGGAGCTGATAATCACCGGCTGCGAATACCTCCAGACACCGTCTGACTATGTGCTGAGACTTAACCCGTCCGGCCAGAGTAAGACCTGGACCAATCCTCTTATCTCCGACGCGGCTCACGCGCAGCTGGTGGCGGAGTGGATTGGCAATTATCTCAACAACAACATCAACTATGAGATCAGTTACCGTGGGGATTTCAGACTTGATCCTGGGGATATCGTATTTCTGGAAAATCAATATGTGGATAAGCTTCAGGTCAACATCGGGGAGCATACGATCAATTACGATGGCGGCGCCGTATCCGGTACCGTGAAAGCAAGGAGGGCTGTTAATGGCGTGGGTAACACCTAAAACCAATTGGGTTAAGACTGACCGGATCAATTACGTAGACTACAACCGGATTAAAAACAACCTGGCGTACCTTCGGGATCTGGCCGGACAGCTGTACCGTGAGTTTAACATCACTGTGGATCCGGACAAAGACAAGTATAGTCTCTGGCCTTATCCGTCCGAGATCAACCGCTTGGAGGAGAATCTGGAGACAATCCGGAACCATACCTATCCCTTTGCAACGGGACAGCGCCGGACGTATTACGGTAATGCTCCGGCCATCGACTGGCAGGAGCTCAACCGCCTGGAATCAGCCACGCTGCTGATCTACAACAACCTGAGGGGCCAGGAGGAGGGAAAGCGGCGGTTGTCATTTAGATTAGGAGGTTTAAGAGGACTATGAAGACAGACTGGAAAGATGATATATTCACCCAGCGCAAGATCCGTCTGACCGAGAACAGCGACGGGACGGTAACACCGGAGGACGCAACGGATTATACCCAGCGAGGAGACAGTTTCGGGGCGAAGGAACTCAATACGATTGGCGAGGAAGTAAATGAGATAAAAAAATCTGTCAGTGATGGAAAAGCCCTTGTTGCCGCAGCCATCACTGCAAAGAGAGTAAAAACGGCGGCGACAGCGACATTTAAGGAGATGGCAGCAAATATCGGACGCATTGTATTGGGATCCGGAAATGCACAGAAGGCTCATGTATTGGCAGGGAAGACATTTACGAATGATGATGGAGTCCAGTACACCGGTGAGATGCCGAACAATCCTAATGGGACCACCGCGGCTTCTGTAGCGCTTTGGAACGGAGATCTATATTATCGTATCCCAAGAGGGGCGTATATAAGTCTTAACGCTGATGGATATCCAGAGGTTAAGGCATCGCAAGCTACCATAGCTAATGCAATCGGGCTCAACCCGGATTATATGATAGATACTTACACCTTACTAGGAAAGAAGGGAAAGATACCGACAATAGAAGGAGTGAATATTACACCACAGACCTATAAACAAACAGTGAATTGCGCATGGAAGCGCTTGTCGGGTAATGTGGAAATAGCGGCCGTACCTCTTCCGCCAGCGAATGTGATTAAAAAGGGGTATCGTTACTGGATCGGCAGCAGTTACGTGGACGGGACTTGTGAAGGATATTTTCCAACAGCAAATGATTTATATTTACATGGCAATAACCCGGCGAATTTTAGTTGTTCAAGCGGTTCGGGTTATGTAACATTTTTTCTGGATCACATAGAGATACGCGATACGTCAGATACAAAAATAATCAATGCATCAATTAAGTTTAATTTGACTGGTCATGCAAACCTGAAAATAGATGGCGAGTTTTGTAACGGTGCAAGTAGCGGAAGATATTTAGATATTTACAGAGGGTCCGGAACCGGTTGGTATAGCTTTGCGCAGCATATTTTTGCAGGGTCAGCCTGTACAGGAAGAACTACAATCACAATTCCATTACCGGCTAATCTGGGAGATCAGCTGATCGGTTTTAGGTTTGGATCCAGTATTACCGGTAACATCTATCACGTATGGCTTGAATAGAAGGAGGAAATACATTATGAAATCATTAATCATCTATGACGCCGCCGGCACAATCTGGTCGGTGATCCACGGTCAGGACACAGTCCCCGCCGGAGTCCTCGGTCTCGTTGCTGTAATTCCGGACGGGGCCACGATCACCAGCATTGATGTAAGTAATCCGGTCAATCCACAGCCGGTCTATCAGTATGATGGCGAAGGAGTCGATCTGCACGAGGAGGTCAAGGAACTACGCGCTATGATCGACGATATGTCCCTGATCTTGGCTGATGTGATTGGAGGTGCGTACCATGCTTAGTACGGCGGCAAAAAACATCTTGGTCTATGCACTTAAGATCAGGCACGAGCGCGGCGAGGACATCGAGGAAATTTTAAAGGGATACCGGAACCTGACCGACGCCGAGAAATACGAGGTCTTACGGGCAGTAACAGAGGAGGGATAACGTGGACGGTACAATCCAAAACTATACGCTTGATATGGCGGCAGATACCAAAAAAGAGCCACTGAAGGTCAAACAAGGCGACACCAACAGCCGGCAGGCACGGATATCTCTGGTAGCATTTAATGAGCCGTGGACGATCCCATTCGGGTGCCAGATTCATATCAATGTTCACAAAAATGATGGAACCTATGCCAATGCTACGTGCACCGTAGAGGACGAGCACACCGTACTGGCTCCGATCACAGAACAGATGACGGCAGTCCCCGGTACGCAGTTGGGCGAACTGTTTTTCCTGGGGGTGGACGGGGATATCCGGTCTCAGACATTTCCGCTGGTCGTTTGGAATGCAGTATCAGATTTAGACCGTATGGTCTCCTCGGACGATTATCAGGCACTCAAGGACGCGCTTCGGGACGTCAAGGCGTCAACAGAGACGGCTGACATTGCTGCCCAGTATGCCACAGAGCAGGGAGATCAGGCCAGAGACGCGGCCCAGCG
>ENA-OWYR01000806-OWYR01000806.1-human-gut-metagenome-genome-assembly--contig:-NODE-806-length-10506-cov-6.03091_pt1 | contig 10506 bp, 7 predicted proteins | sample MGYA00249753_ERZ652092 | MGnify/ENA primary metagenome ERZ652092 (study PRJEB26925, sample SAMN05827204) | human gut metagenome | biome: ENVO:2100002; feature: ENVO:00000062; material: ENVO:00002003... | reverse complement strand
TTAGAAAAATTCTGCACGTTTAGAAGTGCTTATCCCCGAAACTTGAACTGGAAACCACGCATAAGCCAGCCGGGGCAGACCGGGAAGCAAAGATCGACAGGTCTGTGAACTGTAACGGCTATTTACCTTTGACATTTCAGGAAAGTTTGACAGTTGGAAAGGATAGGGGTTCAACGATGAAGAAGAGTCCACAGGGGGAGAGATGGAGACGTCTTGATAATACGGCGAAGATATTTCCGGTCATTGCCAATGAACATCTGAGTAATGTATACAGGATTTCGGCAACACTAAAGGAAGAGGTGGTTCCGGGAACGCTTCAGCGTGCGCTGGAGGAGATACTGCCTCAGTTCGAAGGATTTGCAGTGAGGCTGAGACGCGGTTTTTTCTGGTACTATTTTGAATCGAATAAACGGATGCCGGTGATTGAGCGGGAAACCACGTATCCGTGCAAGTATATCGATCCGCGCACCAGCCCTTACTATCTGTTCCGGGTCAGCTACTATGAGAAACGGATCAATCTGGAGGTGTTTCACGCGGTAACGGATGGGCTGGGAGCAGTCAATTTTCTGAAGGCGCTGGTTTACCGGTACCTGGATCTGACCCGCGACGGCAGGACCGGCCATCCGGCTCCCCAGAAGATATCGTCCGATGTCTCCATGAATGTGGAGGACAGCTATGTGCGCAACTACAAAGAGGTTGCCCGCAGAAAATACAGCACCCGGATGGCATTCCATATAAATGGAGATCCGCTGCCTCTTGATGAGGAGAGTGTACTGCATGGTTATGTAAACCTTGCGGAACTGAAAAAGGCCGGCAAGTCTTACGGCGTAAGCATCACGAAATTTCTTGCCGCTGCCCTGATCTGGGCGATTTATCTGGAGTATGAGGATGCGGGAATCGGAGACCGGTCCATCGGGATCAGCCTGCCCATCAATTTGCGTGCGTTTTTCGATTCCGAGACTATGGCCAATTTCTTCGCGGTCACGCTGCTGGAGTTTCTGGCAGACGGGAAAAAGCATGAGTTTTCCGAGGTGGTGGAGGCGGTAAGCCGCCAGATGGATGAAAATATTACGAAGGAGAAGCTGGAAGAGACGATCTCCTACAATGTTTCTAATGAAAAGAAATGGTATTTGAGAATCGCCCCGCTTTTCATGAAATGGGGGGCGCTGAATGTGATTTTCCGCAGAAACGACAGGGCTTATACCATGACACTCTCCAATATCGGCCCGATCAAAGTGGAAAAAGGGTATGAGGAGGAGATCGAGCATTTTCATCTTATGATCGGTGTCTCGAAGCGTCAGCCCATGAAGTGCGCCGTGTGTGCGTACGGCGAACATGTGGTGGTGACATTTACCTCGGTCTTTCAGGATACGAGGCTTCAGGACCGCTTTTTCGGCTTTCTGAGGGAGCTGGGAGTCTCTGTGGAGACGGAGAGCAACGGTGTGCCGGATTCCCGGGATGATAAGGCGATGTATCCGCGGATTCAGTACGATCCGAAGAAGTGGAAGGAAGTGGTCAACTCTTTTTACATTATTCTGTTCGCGGTGGCGGCTATACTGGGTATCGTCAATTACGCCACGTACTCAGGGTCCATGTGGTCAGTGATCGCCATCGGCTGCATCGTCTATGTGGCGCTGACTCTGAGGTATTCGATTATGCGCCACGCGAATCTGGCTTCTAAAATTGTGCTGCAGACCATTGCGGCGGAGGTGCTTCTGGTGATGATCGACCATTCTACGGGATACGCGGGCTGGTCGGTGAACTATGGCATTCCGAGCACACTGCTGTTTGCGGACCTTGCGGTAGTATTTTTGATTATAGTAAACCGGTTGAACTGGCAGAGTTACTTTATGTACCAGATTGCGATCACTATTTTCAGCTTTATTCCCGTCATTTTATGGGCGGCCGGACTGGTGACACGTCCCCTGATGGCGCTCATAACCGTGGTGGTCACCGTCGCGATTCTGTTTGTCACCATCAAGTGGGGGGACAGAAGCGTGAAGACGGAGTTGAAAAGGAGGTTTCATCTGTAGGACGGGGGGAACCGGGTCAGGGGTAAATGGAGTAAATGGAGGAGCCATAGCGGATAGACGGTGAAAAGAAAGGATAAAACAGATGAGAGATAAACGAGTGAGTGTTCGGGGAAATCTTGTGCGTGACATGATGCAGAACGTGATGGAGACATCCTTAAAGCAGCCGATTCAGAGCGGAGAACTGAGAAAGAATCCGGTGGAGCCGGCATGGATCTGTCCTGCCGGTTATGAGTATGAAATTGTGGAGACGGAACAGTTCCCGATGGAGTATTTACGGCCGGAAGGGATCTTTACGGGGCGTGTGATTCTGCAGCTGCACGGCGGCGGCTATATCGGTCCCATGAAGAATATATACCGGAAATTTGCGGTGCGGTACTCCAAGCTGAGCTTCGGCGGCGATGTGCTCACGATCGATTACCGGGTGGCTCCGGAGTATCCATATCCGGCTGCCTTAGAGGATGCGGTTTACGCCTACAAATGGCTGATCCAGGAAAAGGAGTACGAACCGGATCATATCATCGTAGCGGGAGATTCCGCGGGCGGCGGACTCGCTTTGGCCCTGGCCATGTATCTGAGGGATAACAGGCTTCCTCTGCCGGGAGGAATTATCACCATGTCCCCCTGGGCCGATATGACCAACAGCGGCGCCAGCTACACGGATAATTACGAGACGGATCCGCTCTTTGGTAATTCCATCGACAATATGCTGTTTCATTCTTCCTATATCGGAGATGCCGATCCGAAGAATCCGTATCTGTCGCCGTTGTTCGGAGATTTTCAGGGTTTTCCGCCGGTGCTCATGCAGGTGGGAAGCTATGAGGTCCTTTTAAGCGATACGCTGGGAGTTGCGGATAAGCTGAAGCAGGCGGGCGTACGCCGCCGTTTATCCGTCTATGAGGGAATGTTCCATGTATTCCAGATGGGGATGGACTTAATTCCGGAGAGCCGGGAGGCCTGGAACGAGGTGGAGGAATTCTTAAGGATCACCTACGGAATCAGCCGGAAGCCGGACGGAAAAGTGGTAAAACGGGTGAAAACCCAGCGGAAGAAATCCGCGGCGCAGGTGGCGGGCAGAGTTCTGGAGGCGATGAAGAAAAACCTGCCGGATAGCCGGGCAGTCAAACAGTAAGAGGAAGATACATGAAGATAACGCTGGTCACAGTTGGAAAGATAAAAGAAAAATATTACACCGCCGCGATCGAGGAGTACAGCAAGCGGCTGAGCCGGTACTGTAAACTGGAGATTATCCAGGTGGCGGATGAGAAGACCCCGGACAATGCCGGAGAGGCGCTGGAAACTCAGATCAAGGAGAAAGAGGGGGACAGGATTCTGGCCAGTATCAGGGATGGCGCCTGTGTGATCGCTCTGGCGATCGAGGGAAAGATGCTGGATTCCGTGGAATTGTCAGAGAAAATCGCCTCGTTGGGCGTATCGGGAACCAGCCAGATCGTGTTCGTCATCGGCGGCTCCCTGGGGCTATCGAAGCGGGTTCTCGACCGGGCCGATTATCTGCTGAGCTTTTCCCGGATGACATTTCCGCACCAGCTGATGCGGGTGATTCTCCTGGAACAGATATACAGAGGTTACCGGATTATGAACGGAGAACCGTATCATAAGTGACGGGGAGAGAGATGATTGCTTGTAAGAAGATGTTCCCAATGGGGGATGTCTTCTTTTTTTGCCATAAATTACAAATATTGCATTCTGCATTTAAAAATCAGTGAAGATAGCATATAATGACTGTATGTAAGAATGATTCAGAATCCGCACTTAACTCAAGCTGCAGGGATATCACCTGCTGTATCAGAAAAGTTCCAACTTACCGGGATCTGCTGAATCGTATATTGGGGCGGTGAAGGAACGTAAGCCGCTGGCGGAGATATTATCTGTATTGGGCTTCTGAAAAACAAAGTCATCAGAGGTATAGGACGGTAGTTTATGGGGAATCCCAGGCCTCTTTATTGAAATGGCCTGGGATTCTGTATGGCGGATCAGATACGCCGGACAACGTAATCGAGAACCTGCACCCAGACTCCCTTATTCTGTTTCCACACCTGAGGAAACTCTGAAAACGGAACGGGGCACGGTGTTTTTCCGACTTCCAGTGTTACGCCGGGGACTGCGCCGCTTCTCGACTGCATCCAGTCTTTGAAGCCTCCTTTGCCGTCGCTGGAATCCATGCGGTAGCCGGTCATGACCGAGACGGCCTCGGCCAGCGTATTGGAGGCCATCTCCGCTCCATTACTGCTTGTGGTCCAGTAGATGACCTGGCCCTGGGAGTGGTAGCTGACTGTGATGGCCCACGGATACTGGTCTGCCAGTTTTGCCAGTGCCTGGCTCTCCGGTTCGGAGAAAGGAGCCGGGCCCTTGTAGCTCGCAGAGGAAGGCTCCGTCAGCTTTGTGGCCAGTTCATCCCAGCCGTATGGAAAATTGTAATTTAAGTCCACGCCGCCGGCGTTTGCTTTCCACTTCGTTAAGTACGTTTCGAACGAATCCGCGGTTCTTTTCAGATTCACATCCCGTGTATAGCAGTCCCTTATGACCTGTTTCAGCGCATCGGAGCGTATGGCATCGATTCCAAACTGGCTTAAGGATACGCCGTCGGGATTCGTCATGGGTACAAAATGAATGGCCACTTTCTTAAGCATATCGGCAATCGATTTATAATTATAGTGTCCCGTATCGTAAAAGGCCAGGGCATATTCCAACTGGCTCATCATCACCAGAGGCGTCATATACTCTCTGGCATGAATCGCGCCCTGCATAAGAATCTGGGACTTTGCCTCGGGATTGCCCAGGATAATATCATAGATATTCCTTCCATCCAGTGAAGTACCGATGATATTTACGGTGATTTTATCTCCGTACTTGTTTTTAAGGGACTGGATATCGGCTTCCATCTGATCGTAAGAGTACTTATCGACCGGCTTTACAATGGGATCTGATACCTCCTGATCCAGAAAATCATTGAGGCCTACGGCTGCCTTGATACCAGGGCCTACCGCATTGGCTTCTGAATAGGAGGGCGCTCCGTAGCTGACCATTCCCCCATATCCGACACTTCCCATAACCAGTATACCGCTTAATACGGCACAAACTATTCGCTTCATATTCGTTCGTCTCCCCTCTTCCTGTACATTTATGCAGTGTATCCGGTTTATATTTCATATGTTTCTAATCTACTACAAATAATGATTTCATTCAAATAAAGTTTTCTTACGTTTTTATGCCATTTTTCTAACTCTGCCGTACTTTTCCATATTTGAGATGATTTAGAGAAAGACTAACTATTAAATGTCAAGTCCTTAAATGAATTTTTTGAATAAATTGCAGAAATGCATTTCAGGTAGATTTGTACATTGAAAACCGCATGACAAACAGAGCATCTTTATAGGTGCTCAAAAAGGAGATATTTAAAACCAAAACTAAGCTGATTTGATGTAATCCTGTCCTGATTTTTCTAACTGAAAAATTACCCTGACAAGTTTTTTTGTAGCATGAGACAGGGCAACATTATAATGCTTTCCCTCGGTACGTTTCTTCTCCAGGTAGGTGGCAAAGGTAGTGTCCCAATGGCAAACATACTTTGTTGCATTATATAAGGCATAACGAAGATATCTTGATCCACGCTTTTCCATGTGAGAATACGAAGATTCCAGTTGTCCTGATTGATAAGTAGAGGGAGACATTCCGGCATAGGCAAGTATCTTGTCGGGAGCGTCAAATCTGCTGAAATCACCAATCTCAGCAATAATCATGGCTCCCATACGATAGCTGATACCTGGAATCGTCAAGATAGGTGAATGAATGCTGTCCATGATGGATTTGATGTCCGCTTCGATTTCATCAATCTCGGAAGTGATTTCCTGAATGAGTTTGATGGTATGTTTTAACTCCAGAGACTTAGCAGGCATATGAGAGCCAATAGACGTTCTTGCAGCTTCACGAAAAAGGATTGCAGTATCTTTTCCATAGTGTCCTTTTGAAGCGGTAGATAAGAGATGGGTTAGCCTCGTAAGGTGTGAATGGGCAATAGCGGAAGCACTGGGAAATTCAGATAAAAGAGCATAAATAGAAGCCATATGAATGGCAGGAACCAGCTGCTCAAGTTCAGGGAAGAGGATTGTTACAAGTCGGGAAACCGAAGATTTCAGTTTCGCCCGTTCCTTAACCTTATCAAAGCGATAGCGAGTTAGTGACTTAAGCTCCTCGTTGTGGTAAGATATGTCTGAGTAGGACTTTAAGTTCACATCAGACATAAGCATTGTAGCAATCGTATGGGCATCAACTTTATCCGTTTTCGTCTTTCTAAGGCTAAGACTTTTTCTGTAAAGATTGGTATGTAACGGATTGATCACAAAGGTGGAGAGACCTTGATCAAGAAGAAAACCCAGGATGTTATAACCGTAGTGTCCAGTGGCTTCAAGGCCTACTTTTATGTTGGTTAAATCATCGGTAACGGATGTAATCTTCTGATAGAGTTCATCAAACCCATCTCGGTTGTTTTGGATGGTAAATGCTTTAAAAAGCACCTCACCATCTGAGTTAGTGATAAAGCAATCATGCTTATCTTTGGAAACATCAATTCCTGCGTATATCATAGCATATCTCCTTTAAAAGAATTTGATACTGTTTGGGACCCACGGGTACTCTTTGCGATTGTAACCTCGTTCTAAATAAACCGTCATGCGGTATCTAACTGATTAACAAATATACAAAGAGACTGTGGTTGGAGCCTTTCTTAAACCATCGAGTGGTAGGAAAAATAAACCAATCCACAGTATCTCCAATAGTATAGCATACAGACCTTGGAGAGGGTCTATAAACACTACTACTATATAATACGAGGAATGATACAATGACTTTCGTGAGAAATGCATCGATGAGTACCGGCAGGGAGAACATTTCTTCCCTGTGTCCGGCGGAAAGGGGTATTTAATGAGAAAGAACAGAATAAAAAGGGTGCTGCTGCAGATGACCCTTATTTTAGCGGCAGCAGCCAGTCTGTATGGGTGCAGCAGAGACGGGAAGGTCATATCTGATCCGGAAGGAGCCGCGGCAGGAACGCAGAAGAATCAGGCTTTGGGAAGGTATGCGGAGAGCGAAGTCCCTTTGCCGGAGGGAGTCACATATGATTCCGGACTCGGTTTTTTAGAAGGACCGGATGGGAGACCGGTCCTGTTTGCCAGGAAAGAAAAGAATGGAACGGCAGAATTTACCGCATACCTGCTGTCCGAGGATCTGACCTGGGAGGAAAAGGAGTGTGGATGGTTAAATCAGCTTGGTCTTAAATATGAGAACAGCAGCATTGGTATTACCTTTGGAGAGGACCACAACATGTATGCGGTCTATTCGGAAGGGGATGACCAGGAGGTTATCAGCAGACACCATGTTGTCGCGGCCGGGGATTGCGAACATGGACAGGAACTTAATCTCCCTGTTCTGCTTGAGACTTGCGAGTATGGGTATAAGTATTACCCGCGGTCCATTACCGTATTGGAAAATGGGAACCTGTTATTCTCATCCGGAAATAACATTTACCTTTATGACGCGGCCGGACAACAGAAGCTCGCAGAGCTGCCAGGCAGCGACAGCTGTTACTTTGCCAGGGGCAGCCAGTTTTATGCCATTGACGAGGCTTCCGAAAGTCTGATATTATATGACGGAGAAGACGGCAAAGAAAAGACCAGATATCCGCTGAACTTAAATCAATACTTTGGAGTCCCGGGCATTGTCGGAGAGAATGGTGATATAAGTCTGTTGTCAGTGGAGGGAATTCAGGTCTTGAAAAATGGTTCCGGAATCTGGGAGCAGATTATAGAGGGAAAGAGCAATACCATGGGTTCCCCGAAATATTATGCCTCAGGATTCGCGGCGGGCAGTCAGGAGGATTACTTTGTCTATTACAATTCCATGGATGAAACCAATAAGCTCTCCCATTACGTTTATTACCCGGATATGCCGGTAGAGCCGGAAAAAGAGCTTACCATATTCTCACTGAGCGACAACAATACCATACGTCAGGCGGTCAGCGAATATCAGATTGAGAATCCCAACGTGAAAGTTGATTTTCAGCCTCTCCTGGAGGAAGGGTCAGCCGCAGTCGCAGACGATTATATCCGAACCTTAAATGCCGAACTGCTTGCTGGAGAAGGACCGGATATTCTGATCTTAGACGGATTGTCAGAGGAATCTTACATCGAAAAAGGCGTTTTGGCTGATATTACAGATGAAATAGAGCGTTTGACTGCGTCCGGTGATTTTTTGGCCAATATTGCAGAGGAGTGCCGGGTGGATGGACGGATTTACTCTGTGCCGGTCAGAATCGGGCTTCCGATGACATTCGGCAGGAAAGAGGCGCTTAAGGAAGCGGGGCAGTTATCTTCCCTTGCTGATTATGTGCAGGCCCATGAGACCGGGCAGGTATTCGGGACGGTTGACAGGGAGGCGTTACTTTCTTTTTACGCAGATGCATTTTTAAATGATATCGTAAAGGAAGGCGATGTGGTCGAGGAAACGGAATTAACGGAATTTCTTACCGATATGAAGCGGATCATAGATGGAAGCGAGGTCTCAGACGGGACGAGGGAAAAACGGCCGTCCAGCATATGGGGGCTCCTGGAAAAGGGCACATATCTGTATTCAAATGTGATCAACGGTTTTTTTGAATCCGGGCAGGGAGCTTCCATTATCGAGCAGGCCCAGGGAGTACTGGAAGCGGACGTTATCCTGATCAATGAGACGTATGTGCCGTATGGCACCATAGGAATCACGAAAGCCAGTAAGAATCAGGATTTGGCAATTGGATTTCTGAAGACAGTTCTGTCGGAAGACGTACAGCGCTCCGACTTTTACGATGGATTTGCAGTAAATCAGAATGCGCTGGAGTTTTTATGTACGGTGGAGAGAACGTCAGCGGATGCATACGGAGGAACTATCCCCGGTGCGGATGGAAGAACATACGATATGAAAATTGGCTGGCCCTCCGAGCCGCTTCGCCGCAGGATGACAGAGTTCTGCAAAACCGTGAAGCATTCCGCCGGCAGGAACTGGAAAGTGAAACAGATCCTGTTGGAATATTCAAAAGACTACTTTGACGGAACCGCCTCCCTGGAGGACGCAGCAAAGAAACTGATGACGAAGATAACCTTATACCTTCAGGAATAAAATGCAGAAAGGAGAACGCGCTGTGAGGATACTGCTGGTGGAAGATGATATGGAATTATGCCGGCTGATGGGGTTCTGGCTGGAGGAGAAGGGCTACCTGGCGGATATCTGCCAGGACAGTCAGGAAGCATTTTATTATCTGGGTATGCAGGCATACAATGTGGTGATTCTGGACCGGATGCTGCCTGGAATGGATGGAATACAGATTTTGCAGCGCATGAGACAGAAGGGGATGGCGACACCGGTTATTATGGTGACGGCTCTCGGCACCATAGAAGACAGAATCGGCGGTCTGGATGCGGGGGCAGATGATTATCTGGTTAAGCCGTTCGCACCGGAAGAGCTGTTTGCCAGAATCCGGGCACTGGAACGGCGGCCGGTACAGATGGAGTTTGACCGGCAGCTGGCCTGTGGGGATGTGACTATGAATCTGTCCAGCCGGGTGTTATGGAAAGAGGATAAAAAGGTGGAGCTTTCGAAAAAGGAGATGGATCTGCTGGAATTTTTAATCAGGAACAAGGGACAGATCCTTACGAGAGAATTGCTGCTGAACCGGGTATGGGGACTTGACAGCGCGGTGGAAGAGGGGAATCTGGACAATTATATTTATTTTCTCAGAAGAAGGCTGAAACAGGTGGGCAGCAGTGTGACTATTAAAACAGTCAGGTCTGTGGGCTATTCTCTGGAAGAGCAGCCGGAGCAGTAGGGAAGAAGGGAGCGGCCATGGTAAAGCAGTTAAGGAGAAAACTGGTCGGCGCTTATGTGCTGGCTACCGGTCTTTTGCTGAGTCTTATTGTGACCGGTCTGCTTCTTTTGTCTTTAAATCAGTACGAGACGAATAATATCAGCCGGTATCAGACTGTATTTGGCAATGTGGTGGATACGATCAGGGACAGTAATAAAATCTCCCATATGTGGCTGGCTCAAAGTGAAATCAGCGAGAATATGATGATCTCTGTGTCCAGTAATTCTGTTCCGCTGTCATTTAAAGGCGCCTGGAAGCCTCTGACCGATAGGGACAGGCTGTTTGAAAAGCTGAATCATTTTGCAGAGCAGGACGGATTTTTCGAAGAAATACCGGGAAGTAAGCCGGGAGAAGTGAGAAGTCCGGTTTATTCCATATATGGGGATCAGAGGGAACACTATTACGGCAGTATCTATCTGAAAAAAGCGTATGGAACGGAACAGAAGATACTGATCCTGAAAGCACTGACAGATGAAAAGGAGGTTTACCGGAATTCCGTACTGCTGTATTTCTCGGTAAATCTGATGGGGCTGGTGATTCTGTTTTTTATCTGCCGTACCT
>ENA-OWYR01000804-OWYR01000804.1-human-gut-metagenome-genome-assembly--contig:-NODE-804-length-10548-cov-13.67_pt1 | contig 10548 bp, 7 predicted proteins | sample MGYA00249753_ERZ652092 | MGnify/ENA primary metagenome ERZ652092 (study PRJEB26925, sample SAMN05827204) | human gut metagenome | biome: ENVO:2100002; feature: ENVO:00000062; material: ENVO:00002003... | reverse complement strand
AGACCATAGAGCGTGTTTTTGCTGATGCAAAAGAAAAGCACGCCATGCGTTATACGCACCACCGAGGTCTGGCCCGGGTTTCTGCTTGGGTGAGGCTTAAATATGCTGCCATGAATCTCAAAAAGATTGCTATTTGGAAGTGGAATGCTTCTGATTTTGCTTCCTATATCATGATTTTTGCTCCGTTTAATGATAAAACGCCAGTCCTCGTGTTTTGAGAACTGGCGTTCTTTGACAAGCTGCAGAGCCGCCGCCCCAGTCGGGGCGGCGGCTCTGTTTTTCCATATGCTCCATGCTCCCCGCGGCGTCAGCTCCTTCTCCTCCATTTCAGCAGCAGGGCGGAGTTGAGGATCACCAGCACGGAGCCGGCGTTGTGAACCAGGGCCCCCACCACGGGGTTGAGGACGCCGGTCATGGCCAGCACGATGGCCACTAGGTTGAGGGCCATGGAGAAGGCCAGGTTGAGGCGGATGGTGGTCATCATCCGCCGGGACAGGGCCAGCAGGTGGGGCAGCTCCTCTACCCGGTCATTGACCAGAACGATGTCGGCGGCGTCCACGGCGATATCACTGCCCACGCCCCCCATGGCGATGCCCACAAAGGCCCTTTTCAGGGCGGGGGCGTCGTTGATGCCGTCGCCCACCATGCAGATCCGGACGCCCGCCTGCTGGGCCCGGTCGATCCAGTTGAGCTTGTCCTCCGGCAGACACCCCGCCCGGTACTCCCGAATGGACAGCGTCCGGGCGATGTGGGCGGCGGCGTTCTCGTTGTCGCCGGTGAGGAGCACCGGGGACACCCCCTCCGCGCTCAGGGCCCGGAGCATGGCCGCCGCCTCTCCCCGCACCGTGTCCGCCAGGGCGCAGAAGCCGGCGGGGGCTCCGTCCACCGCCAGATAGATGAGGGTGCACCCCTGGGCCTGAAAACCCTCCGCCTCCGCTCTGGCCGTCGGGGGAAGGGCCGCGCCCGCCTCCTCCAGCAGGGCCTCACTGCCTGCCAGGACGGTATGGCCGTCCAGCACCGCCCGGAGGCCCCGGCCGGGCAGGGCCTCGAAGTCCTCCGCCGGGGCGGGCGTCCCGCCTCCGGCGGCCTGCCACCCCCTGACCACCGCTTTGCCCAGGGGGTGCTCCGAGCCCAGCTCCGCCCGGGCCAGCCAGTCGTAGACCTGTTCCTCCGTCACGCCGGGGGACAGGCTGCGCACCGCCGTCACCTCGGGCACGCCGCGGGTCAGGGTGCCCGTCTTGTCGAAGGCCGCCTTGCCCACCTGGGCCAGCCGCTCCAGGGCGTCCCCCTCCCGCACCAGGAAGCTGTGGCGGGTGACGTTGCCGATGGCCGCCATGATAGCGGTGGGGGTGGCCAGCACCAGGGCGCAGGGGCAGAACACCACCAGGATGGTCACCGCCCGGATCACCTGACCGCTGAACAGCCACGTGAGGGCTGCGGAAGCGAGGGCGGCGATCACAATCCAGGTGGCCCAGCGGTCGGCCAGGCCCACGATCTTCGCCTTGCCCGCATCCGCCGACTGCACCAGGCGGATCATCCGCTGGATGGAGCTGTCCTCCCCCACCCGGGCGGCCTCCATCTCAAAGGAGCCGAACTGGTTGACGGTGCCGCTGAATACCTCATCTCCCGGCCCCTTGTCCACCGGGAGGGACTCGCCGGTCATCACCGCCTGGTTGACGGAGGTCTGTCCGGCCCGCACCACCCCGTCCACCGGAATGGTCTCTCCGGGGAGCACCCGCAGCCGGTCCCCCACCGCCACGGCCTCGGCGGGGATGCTCTCCTCCCCGGCGGCGGTCACCCGCCGGGCGGTTCGGGGCGTCAGTCGGACCAGCTTTTCGATGCCCGCCCGGGCCTTGGCCACCGTCCGCTCCTCCAGCAAAGAGCCAAGCTGCATGATGAAGGCGATCTCGCCGGCGGCAAAGATCTCCCCAATGGCCACCGAGGCGAGCAGCGCCAGGGACACCAGCACGTCGGCCTTGATGTCAAAGCGGGTGAACAGCCCCACGGCCGCCTCCCTGACAATGGGCGCGCCGCAGAGCAGGATGGCCAGCCACGCCGGGTTCACCGGCAGGGCCGCCGGGGCAAAAAAGCTCAACAGGAGGGAACCCCCTCCCAGCGCAAGAAATGTGATATCCCGTTTCATATACCCATACCCCCTATAGGTATATTTATACCCCCACGGGTATTATTTGTCAAGAAAAAAGCGGCCCAAACGGGCCGCATCAGCGTCAGCTCATACGTGAGAAGTGCTCGATGGCTTTGGCGAATTCCGCAATGGTCCGGTCCGCGTCCCCGTGCTCGATGCCGTCCCGGACGCAGTGGTTGAGATGCCCCTCCAGCACCACCTGTCCCACCTTGTGCAGGGCGCTCTTGGCGGCGTTGATCTGCATCAGCATGTCCTCACAGGGCACGTCCTGATCCACCATCTTGTCGATGGCGCCCAACTGCCCGATGATCTTTTTCAGTCTGCGGTGGAGGTTGTCCGCATCCATACACTGTCTCAATGGCTTCACCCACTTTCTTTGCTATGATACCAGCTTTTCGCCCGCCTGTAAAGGCAAAGCGGGACCGGCGCGGCAAGGCGCGCCGGTCCCGGCCGGTGAAAGCTCAGCTCCGCTCCTCAAAGCTGGCGCCGCAGTTGCGGCAGTTGACGGTGATCTTCCCCTTCCCCCGGGGCACCCGCAGATACTGTCCGCAGTTGGGGCACTTGAAGTAGCGGTGCTCCTTGTCCCGGCGGATGGTACGGCGCATCCGCAGCCAGCGTATGGCGGGTCCGGCCAGAGCCAGAAACCGGGCGTTCTCCGCCCGGCGGCGGTCGATGCGGCGGGAGAACATGCGGAACAGATCCCACAGGAGCACTGCCAGCGCCAGCCAGGAGAGCGCCTCCAGGTGGGGCAGGCCGGACAGAAGAATGAGGACGATATAGACCACGAGGAGGAAAAAGGAGAGCTGGTCGCTTCCATACCGGCCGTACATCAATTTTCGAATGAAGTTCATCACCATGAAATACGGTCGTCTCCTTTGAAGTTAAAAATAAATTTTTTCTGAACTTATGATAGCGCCTCCCTGTTTCTTCGTCAAGGAAGGAAACGTAAACAATATGTGAATTGTCCGCCCGGGGCAGCCATTCCGGGGCTTGCGGGATGGCGGAAAACCCGGTATACTGGTAAAAAAGCATGGGAGGGGCATTTATGGGACGCATCGACAAGGAGAATTACTATCTGGACATCGCCCAGACAGTGGCCGGGCGCTCCACCTGCCTGCGCCGGTGCTATGGGGCCATTCTCGTCAAGAGCGACGAGATCATCTCCACCGGCTACAACGGCGCCCCCCGTGGGCGGCGCAACTGCGTGGATCTGAGCTACTGCACCCGCGAGGCGCTGAACATCCCCTCCGGGGAGCGGTACGAGCTGTGCCGCTCCGTCCACGCCGAGGCCAACGCCATCATCTCCGCCGCCCGCAGCGAGGCCCTGGGCGCCACCCTCTACATGGCCTGCGTGGAGCCGGACACCGGGACGCTGATTCCCGGCTCCACCTCCTGCTCCATGTGCCGCCGCCTCATCATCAACGCCGGCATCGCCCGGGTGGTCATCCGGGACACCCGCACGGAGTACCGGGTGGTGGAGGTGGCCGACTGGGTGCGGGAGGACGACTCCCTGCCCCGATCCCTTTGAGGCGCAGGGCCGCAGAAATTGATTCCGAACAGGAATGTTCTTGACAGAAGGCCGCCGCAGACTTAAAATAGATAAGGTGTAATATTTTGAAGAACGAGGGGTAAGCTCTTCAAATTTTGTGCGCTCTGCCCAAGAGCGGGCGGGAGCGCGTGCATCCGTTTCATGAAAAAGAACTTTGAAAATCCAAGATATGGAGGTGTGTTGAACCCTTGATGCAGACTGTCATCGCCTGTGTGATCACGGCCGTGGTCGCACTCATCATAGGCATTCCCATCGGCATTCAAATCCGCAAACGCACCGCGGAAAAAGAGATCAACAGTGCGGAGGAGGAGGCCAAGCGCATCATCAACGAGTCCATCAAGAGCGCCGAGAGTAAGAAGCGGGAGGCGCTGGTGGAGGCCAAGGAGGAGATTCTCCAGGCCCGCAACGAGTATGAGCGCGAGGTGAAGGAGCGCCGGGCCGATCTGCAGAAGCAGGAGCGGCGGCTCCAGCAGAAGGAAGAGAACCTGGACCGCAAGACCGAGAACATCGAGAAGAAGGAGGACACCCTGCAGCGCAAGCTGGCCGAGCTGGACGAGGCCCGGGACGAGGTGGCCACCGTCAAGAAGACCCAGATGGAGGTGCTGGAGCGCATCTCCGGCTTCACCGCCGAGGAGGCCAAGAACTACCTCATCAACCAGCTTGCCGAGGAGGTCACCCATGAGTCGGCCATGAAGGTGCGGGAGATCGAGGCCCAGTTCAAGGAGGAGGCCGACACCCGCGCCAAGGAGATCCTGTCCCTGGCCATTCAGCGCTGCGCCGCCGACCATGTGGCCGAAGCCACCGTCTCTGTGGTTCCCCTGCCCAATGACGAGATGAAGGGCCGCATCATCGGCCGCGAGGGCCGCAACATCCGCACGCTGGAGACCATGACCGGCGTGGATCTGATCATCGACGACACGCCGGAGGCCATCACCGTCTCCTGCTTCGACCCGGTGCGCCGGGAAATCGCCCGCATCGCCCTGGAGAAGCTCATCCAGGACGGCCGCATCCATCCCACCCGCATCGAGGAGATGGTGGAGAAGGCCAAGCGGGAGGTGGACGCCACCATTAAGGCCGAGGGCGAGCGCGCCGTGTTCGAGACCAATGTCCACGGCCTGCACCCCGAGCTCATCAAGCTGCTGGGCCGCATGCGCTACCGCACCAGCTACGGCCAGAACGTGCTCAACCACTCCATCGAGGTGTCCCACCTGGCGGGGCTGATCGCCGCCGAGATCGGCGCCGACGTGACCCAGGCCAAGCGGGCCGGCCTGCTCCACGACCTGGGCAAGTCCATCGACCACGAGGTGGAGGGCTCCCACGTGCAGATCGGCGTGGAGCTGGCCCGGAAGTACCGGGAGAACGAGGACATCGTGCATGCCATTGAGGCGCACCACAACGACGTGGAGCCCCGCACCATCGTGGCCTGCATCGTCCAGGCAGCCGACGCCATCTCCGCCGCCCGCCCCGGCGCCCGCCGCGAGAACCTGGAGAACTATATCAAGCGTCTGGAGAAGCTGGAGGAGGTCACCTCCTCCTTCCCCGGCGTGGAGAAGTCCTTCGCCATTCAGGCCGGCCGCGAGGTGCGCATTATGGTGGCCCCGGACAAGGTCAGCGAGGATCAGATGGTGCTCCTGGCCCGGGACATCGCCAAGAAGATCGAGGAGGAGCTGGAGTATCCCGGCCAGATCAAGGTCAACATGATCCGGGAGACCAAGGTCATCGAGTACGCGAAATAAGATACGCACGGGAGGGGCTGCTGGACAGCCCCTCCTTTGTTGAAAGCGGGGAGTTTGCCCATATGAAAAAACCGAAAAAAGAAGAAAAGCCCCTCAGCGGCGCTCAGGAGGCCTACGAGTGGCTTCAGATTTTGATTGTGGCCCTGGTGACCATCATTCTGGTATTCACCTTCGTGGGGCGCATCACCCCGGTGGTGGGGGAGTCCATGCTGCCCACCCTCCACGAGGGGGATGTGATGCTGATCCGGGACATCGGCTACACCGATCCCCAGCCGGGGGACATCGTGGTGCTCACCAAGGAGTTTGACGCCGCCAGGGGGCCCATCGTCAAGCGGATCATCGCCGTGGAGGGCCAGACGGTGGACATCGACTACCAGACCGGCACCGTCTATGTGGACGGCGAAGCCCTGGACGAGCCCTATCTGAACGAGCCCATGGAGGAGCCCTGGTATGAGGATCTCACCTCCGTGACGGTGCCGGAGGGGTCGGTCTTCGTCATGGGGGATAACCGCAACCACTCCAACGACAGCCGGGACGTGACCCTGGGCACCGTGGACACGCGCTATCTGCTGGGCAAGGCGGAGTTCATCTGCTTCCCCTTCTCCGACTTCGGACGCATCGGCTGAGGGAGGCGGCCGCCCCGCCCGACCGGGGATCATACAATCGGGGGCCGCAGGCAATGCCTGCGGCCCCCGATTGATTTTGTCCTATTTTCCAAACAGCCGGCCCAGGAAGGACTTCTTTTTCTTCGGCTGTTCCGCCGCTCCGGCGGGGGCGGCCTTGTCCAGCTCCTCCAGCTCCTCCTTGGCGTCGAAGCCCAGGTCAATGGCCTTTTGGTAGCACGTCCGGGCCTGTGCCGCGTCGGCCTCCACGCCCTGGCCCTCCCGGTAACAGTCACCCAGCAGGCACATGGCCCGGCCGGAGCCGCCTTCGGCGGCCTTTCGGAACCAATACACCGCCTGCGCCGGGTCAGGCCGTATGCCGATCCCCTTGAGCATGCAGTAGCCCAGGTTACACTGGCCCACGGAGCTGCCCTGTTCGGCGGCCTGGCGGTACAGCTTCACGGCCCGGGCCTTGTCCTCCTTCACGCCCTTGCCGCTCTCATAGCAGTAGCCCAGGTTGCACTGGGCGCGGGGATAGCCCTGCTCCGCCGCCCGCTCGTACCACTCCACGGCCTTGGCGGCGTCCTCCGCTACGCCCACGCCCCGGTCATAGAAGAAGCCCAGGTTGCACTGGGCCGGGGCATACCCCCGCCGGGCGGCCTTCTCATACCACTCCGCCGCCTTGGTCTTGTCCTCCGCCACACCCTCGCCGTACTCATAGCACAGGCCCAGGTTGCACATGGCCCTGGGGTGCTCCTGCTCGGCGGCCCTGGCATACCACTCCACGGCCTTGGTCTTGTCCTCCGCCACGCCGATGCCCTGCTCGTAGCAGTAGGCCAGATTACACTGAGCGGTGGCATGGCCCCGCTGGGCGGCCTTTTCGTACCACTCCACCGCCTTGGTCTTGTCCTCCGCCGTGCCGCTCCCCACCTCGTAGCAGTAGCCCAAGGCGCACTGGGCGGGGGGATAGCCCTGCTCCGCCGCCTGGGTATAGAGCTGGAAGGCCCGCGCCGCATCCATTTCGGTGCCCTCCCCGTCCCGGCACAGGTCGCCCAGGATGCTCTGTGCCCGGGCATTCCCCTGGGCCGCCGCCTTCTCCAGCCACCGCACGGCGGCGGCCGCGTCCCGCTCCACTCCGTTGCCGTTGAGGTAGCACACCGCCAGGTTGCATTGGCCCGGGGCATAGCCCTCCTCGGCGCTCTTGCGGTACCACAGCACCGCATGGCGCAGATCCTCTTCCACGCCATCCCCGTTCTCATAGCACAGCCCCAGGTCGCACATGGCGGGCACATAGCCGCCCTTGGCGGCGGCCCGGTAGAGCTCCACGGCCCGGGCCTTGTCCTCGGGCACGCCGTTGCCGGTGAGCAGCAGATCCCCCAGAATCCCCTGGGCCCGCGGGAACTCCTGCTCCGCCGCCTTTTCCAGCCAGCCTACGGCCTCCTCCGCGCTCCGTTCCGCGCCGGTCCCGTTGAGCAGGCATACGGCCAGATTGGTCATGGCCGGGGCATAGCCCTCCCCGGCGGCCTTGGTGTACCAGTACACCGCCTTGGCCGGGTCTTCGGTCAGTCCCTCCCCCAGCTCGAAGGCCAGCCCCAGGCTGCACATAGCAGGGGGATAGTTCTGTTTGGCGGCCTTTCCATACCACTCCGCCGCCTGGGCCGCGTCGGCCTCCACGCCGTCGCCGTCCCGGTAGCAGCTTCCCAGCAGGCTCTGGGCCCGGGCCTGGCCCTGCTCCGCCGCCTTCTCCAGCCAGGGGATGGCCTTCTCCGGCGCCGCCTCCATGCCGATGCCGGTGAGAAAGCAGTAGGCCAGATTGGTCTGGGCCGGGGCATAGCCCCCCTCGGCGGCCCTGGTGTACCACTCCACCGCCTGGGCCTTGTCCTCCGCCACGCCGTCGCCGGTCTCATAGCACAGGCCCAGACTGCATATGGCGGGCAGGTAGCCGTCCGCCGCAGACTCCCGGTAGAGGGAGAGGGCCTTCTCCTTGTCCTGCTCCACCCCACGGCCATCCAGGTAGAAGTCCCCCAGGATGCTCTTGGCCCGGGCGGAGCCGCCCTCCACCGCCTTCTGGAACCACGCCACCGCCTGGGCCATGTCCTCCTCCACGCCGATGCCGTTGAGATAGCACACCGCCAGGTTGCACATGGCGGGAGCGTAGTCCTGCTCCGCCGCCTTCCGATAGCACTCCGCCGCCTGGACCTTGTCCTCCGCCACGCCGTTGGCGTTCTCGTAGCACAGGCCCAGGTCGCACAGCGCTGGGGCGTAGCCCTGGTCGGCGGCCTGCCGGTAGAGCTCCGCCGCCCGGGCCGGGTCGGCCTCCACGCCCTTGCCGTCCAGATAGCAGTCGCCCAGCAGATCCTGGGCACGTGCGAAGCTCTGCTCCGCTGCCCGGCGGAACCACTCCGCCGCCGCGGCCGGGTCGGCCTCGGTGCCAACGCCGTGGAGCGTGAGCACGCCCAGATTACACTGGGCCGGGGCGTAGTCCTGCTCCGCCGCCTTCCGGTAGCACTCCACCGCCTTGGCCTTGTCCTGCTCCACGCCGTCCCCGTGCTCATAGCACAGGCCCAGGTTGCACAGGGCGGGGGGATAGTCCTGCTCAGCGGCCTGCCGGTAGAGCCGGGCCGCCTCCCCCCGGTCCTGCTCCACGCCGGTGCCGTCCCAGTGGCAGTCGCCCAGAATGTTCAGCGCCCGGGGAAACTTCTGCTCCGCCGCCTTCTCCAGCCACTGGTGGGCGCACTCCACATCCTTGTCCACGCCGATTCCGTTGAAGTAGCACACCGCCAGATTGGTCTGGGCCGGGGCGTAATCCTGCTCCGCCGCCTGGAGGTAGCACTCCGCCGCCCGGGCCTCGTCCTTCTCCACGCCGGAGCCGTTCTCATAGCTCAGGCCCAGGTCGCACTGGGCGGGGGCGTAGTCCTGCTCCGCCGCCTGCTGAAAGAGCTCCGCCGCCCGGGCCTCGTCCTTCTCCACCCCTGCGCCGGACTGGTAACAGCGCCCCAGCAGGTCGGTGGCCCGGAGATCCCCGTCCTCCGAGGCCAGGGCAAACCAGCGGGCCGCCTGGGCCGGGTCCTTGTCGGTCCCGTCGCCCTCGGTATAGCGCACGCCAAGGTCGTAATAGACGGAGGCGTCTCCGCCCTCCGCCTGCTCCAGCAGGGTCTGGAACTCCTCGCGGGCGCGCTGGAGTCCCTCCACCGCCTTCTGAATCAGATGGGTATCCACAAAAATGACCTGCTGATCCTCGAAGGATTCACGGTTATTGTTGGCATTCGTGTCCATGACCGTTCCCCAATCTATGTAGTATGGGGATATTATACGCCGCCCATAGGATTTTGTCTATGGCGGAAAAGAGGAGAACCCTCCCGGCAGGTGAGTCTGCCGGTAAACGCTTTTGCCAAGCGTTTCGGAGGGAAAGATCATGTGAAAGGCTGCTCCGCCCGGTGGGGCCGGAGCCCCGCCGGGCGGGTGTGTGATCTAGGGCAGCTCGATCACCCAGTTCAGCGGGTCATAAGTGGATGTATACGACCGGGTCTCCACCTCCCGCGGCCGGTCGGTGCGCAGAATGTTGAAAACCAGCGCCTCCACCTCGATAGCCGTAATCTTCCCCTCTGGCTCCTCCAGCAGCCGGAACTCCGGCCAGTACTCCTCCGCCGGGCCGGGGAAGACCCGGTATCGCTCGTAGCGGTTGCCCGCCTCATCGGTGACCCACGCGGCGGGCATGTGCCAGATAGAACAGCCCCGATAGCGGTTGCCCGCCCCGTCGATGAACCATATCGCCGGCACAGGCTGGACACGGCCCGCCTCATCCTCAGAATAGAGCATGGGCACCCATAGCTGTTGCAGCTTCTCCTCCCGGGCCGCCAGGGCGGGGCTCAGCTCCCCATAGAAAGCCACGCTGTGCCCGTCGTCCCCCACCAGGGCGGTGACGGTACCCTCCCGGAAGGTGCGGCTGACGGAGACGGCGTCCAGAGTCTGGGGGGTATCCAGGGCCAGGACGCCCCCCTCCCACATGGGCTGGTAGCCCAGATGGGAGACGTCGTTGGAGTACACCTCCACGTCGAAGGTATAGGGCCCCTTCGCCCCGTCGGGCACCTCCATGTGATAGATCTCGGTTTCGCCCTCCGTGTAGCCCTGGGCCCAATAGGTGCGGCTCATCCAGTCGGCAAGGACATCCAGGCGGCTGGGGTGGTATGTCGTCCCCTCTGTTAAAAAAACGGGGGCCGACATCTCACCCTTGGCGTCGTCATAGTAAGAGGACACCCGCCGCAGCTTCTTCCCGTCGGCGTCGTATACCAGCAGGCGGTAGCGCAGCTCCTCCCCCTCGGCCAGCGCCCCCTCTCTGGTAAAAACACTCACCGGCACAGTGAGCATCCCATCCCGCTGATAGGCCCCGCCGATGCGGTAGAGGAACGCCCCGTCCTCCTTGTGGAGTGCCTCCCCCTGCACCAGCAGGGAGAGGTTCTCCTCCGCCGCCCCCACCCCCAGGAAGTAACGGATCTGTCTCTTATACACATCTCC
>ENA-OWYR01000803-OWYR01000803.1-human-gut-metagenome-genome-assembly--contig:-NODE-803-length-10555-cov-5.89667_pt1 | contig 10555 bp, 10 predicted proteins | sample MGYA00249753_ERZ652092 | MGnify/ENA primary metagenome ERZ652092 (study PRJEB26925, sample SAMN05827204) | human gut metagenome | biome: ENVO:2100002; feature: ENVO:00000062; material: ENVO:00002003... | reverse complement strand
CAGATGTGTATAAGAGACAGGAGTAAGGCGGCTGTCAGGAACTTTAAAAGAAATAAAAACTCGTCTGAACCGTTATTTTTGCTATTGCAGCCGATCCGCAATTATTAATATTAAAAATATGGAGATTTATTTACCGGGGGAAAGAAAAGTGCAAATGAAAAACGGTGCGTTTTGTGACGTGTCATTTCGTATGGCTGGAGAGATTCAGCGCCGTATAAAAGAACTGGGGTAATATTCTTGAGACAGTCCGCCCGCACACGTTCCAAATCCCTGTCCGATATATATCACCGCAGTCTTTTTATCAAATAATTCTGCCAACGCTCCTGTGAACGGCTGAAACAGAATGGTAAGGCTGGAATTAACGCCATAAATGACAGCCGCAGAGAATAATTTTCAAGTTTCTCTATCAATTCCCTTCCTCTTCCCCAAACACATACTTCCGAATAGCCCATGCCACGCCGTCTTCGGCGTTGGATTTCGTTACATATTTGGCCCTTTTACGGATACAGTCCATGGAATTGTCCATAGCCACGGTCCAGCCGAATTCCGGAGTAAACATGGAGATGTCATTGTCGCTGTCGCCGAGAACCATGACGTCATTCAGGGAGATTCCCTTTGCCGCAGCGTAGGTCTTCAATGCGTTGCCCTTCTGTGCGGCAGTGTTTGTCAGTTCGATATTATTGGGAAATGAGGAGGCGGCCGCTAAATCCGGGTAGTTGGTAAATGCCTCTTTCATGCGGATTACCAGATCGCAGTCTAAGTCGTTCCCACAGATTTTGTAGATATCCGCATCTGCGGGAATTTCACCCAAGTCCCGGACGAAGGTCATGGTGTCCATGCGCTCTTTGGCGGCAGCCCGGATTTCGTCGGGAATTTCTCCCGAAAATGGGGCACGGCCATTTAAAAAGTCGTAAAGCTCCAGGATTTTTCTCTCCGGATCGGCAGTGGAGTAGCGGCCATGAGAGGTCAGAACATCCATAGCAGCCCCGAACTCTCCGAAAACGTGGCTGATATCCTTTAAATTCTGTTTGTTCAGTGGAAGATTCGCCATTTGTGTTCCGGCCTGGTCATAAATGACGGCCCCGCTCAAACAGATATAGCCACAGGTAATGCCGCAGCTGTCCATCATTCCTTTTGCGTCGTGGTGGTCACGGCCGCTGCAGATTAAAAATTCCACGCCATAGTCGGACAGACGGTGAATCGCGTCGATGTTGGCCTGAGAAATATTAGTATATGGGTCAAGAAGGGTGCCATCCATATCGGAGGCAATCAGTCGAATGCTCATTGGTCCATGCTCCTTTATTGGTAAATGGTGATAAATAAGATTCCTTTCCATAGCTTATACTAAAAAGAGATATTCGTCAATGAAGAAACTGGTTCTGGACGCAGCCATAGAAAAAACAGATTACAATTCAGAGACCGGCAGGGCCGTGAACGGCAGTAAAAAATAGTGCTTGACCGTGACCTGACGTCACCCTGTATACTCCAGTTAGCAGAGTAAATGGTTAGCCACATAAAGGGTTAGCTGAGTATAAGCCTGGCTATGTAAAAATCAGGAGGAAAAGGAATGGGCGGTTTTAAGTTTGAGCAGTGCGGGAACATAGAAGGGCTTTATCTCGTGGAGCCTCAGGTGTTCTCGGATGAGAGAGGATATAACCTTGAGGCATACCATGCAGGCAGCTTCCGGGATGCGGGGCTGGACATGGTATTTGTGCAGGACAATTTATCCATGTCTGCGAAGGGGACGCTCAGAGGGATGCATTTTCAAAAAAACTATCAACAGGGAAAGCTGGTCTGTGTCGTGAGCGGAGAGGTGTTTGACGCAGTGGTCGATATCAGAGACGGATCCAGGACGTATGGCCAGTGGTTTGGCACCGTACTTTCCGCAGAAACGAAGAACATGCTGTATGTACCGGAAGGCTTTGCACATGGCTTTCTGGTGCTTTCAGATACTGCTGTTTTTATGGTTTCATAGGAAAGTGCATCCAATGAAACCATAACCCTCCGGGGGATGTGCACTTCGCGCTAAGGAAATAGGGCCGCTGAAGCGACCGCACTCCGGCACAAGAATCCGGCTTGCCGGATTCTTTATGTTAAGCTGTCCGATTATTACCATCCGGAGGATGAGAGCGGTATTCCGTGGAATGATGAAACCATTGGAATCCGGTGGCCCATTCCGAAGGACATGACGATTCTAACCTCGGAACGGGACAGCCGCCATCCGGCTTTTGGTGAAGAAAGCGCTTTGAAGCCGAAAAAGAACCGGAATACAATGGAGGCGACGGTCCATGCAAATGTAATGGATGAGACGAGTCGTGGCAGGATTTAGAAATTCTTTCAAAATAATGAATAGGGTAGATTGTTTGAGGATGTTTATGGTATACTAGGAACACTTAGTGAGGCAGAAAAACACGCATAGAAAGAGTAAAATATAATGAAGCCACATACATTTGCAGTCTGCGCATACCGCGATTCTCTATATTTAGAGGCGTGTATCCGTTCCCTGAAGGGGCAGAGCGTGCCGACGGATATTATTCTCTGTACTTCCACACCCAGCCCCTATATTATGGATATGGCGGACAAGTACGGCATTCCCGTTCATGTGCGCGAAGGAAAGAGCAGGATTATGGATGACTGGAATTTTGCGTACCACATGGCAGATTCCCGTTTCGTGACCATTGCACATCAGGACGATATGTATCAGAAGGATTATGTAAAGCTGCTTCTGGAGTCCTGGAAGCGGTATCCCGATATGACGCTGTTTACCGGCGGGTATACGGTGGTGAAGAAGGATACGCTTGTAAAGTTTGAAAAAGTAGAGTTCATCAAGCGTTTTCTGCGGCTGCCGCTGCGGCTCCGTCCGCTCAGCCATCTGCGGGCTGTCAAGAGGAGCGTGCTGCTGTTTGGAAACTCCATCTGCTGTCCGGCATGTACGTACAACAAGGAACTTCTGGAAGAACCGCTCTTTGATTCGCCGTACCAGTTCGCATTGGACTGGGACACGCTGTGGAAGCTGGCGGAGCGAGGCGGCCGCTTTATCTGCATAGAACGGCCGTTAATGTATTACAGGGTCCACGAGGAGGCCACAACGAAGGCCTGTATTAAGGACAACAGCCGGGCGCGGGAGGAAGCGGAGATGTTTGCAAAGATGTGGCCTAAGCCGGTTGTGAAGCTTCTCATGCATTATTACCGCAGAGCATATGAGGAATATGAGTAACAGTTCAGACGGCGTAAAATCAGTGCAAAGGCGGGCGTTAAGCTTGCTTATAAGACCGTGTTGGCACTGATTTTTACATCGGATGAATATCCGATGCTTCTTGACTGGCTTTTCCGGTCAAGAAGATGAGCCGTCTGAACTGTTACGATATGAGCAACAGCAATGAATAACTAAGTGGAGATGACATGTATCGCACGGAAGCGGCCCAAAGACGTCCGCTAAGTGCTCATAACAAGGAGGATATACAGATGAAAGTAGTACTGCTGGCCGGTGGATTAGGAACCAGAATCAGCGAAGAAAGCCATTTAAAGCCGAAGCCCATGATCGAGATCGGGGGCAGGCCGATTTTATGGCATATTATGAAATACTATTCCGAATTTGGTTTTCATGATTTTGTGATCTGCCTTGGATATAAACAGTATGTGGTGAAGGAGTTTTTTGCGGACTACTTCCTTCACACATCGGATGTGACCTTCGATCTTGCCAATAATAAGATGGAGGTTCATAATAACTATTCTGAACCATGGAAGGTAACTCTGGTAGACACGGGCTTAAACACGATGACAGGCGGAAGAATTAAGCGGATTCAGCCGTATATCGGCGATGAGCCATTTATGATGACGTACGGCGACGGCGTATGCACCGTGGATTTGAATGCCCTCGTGAAGTTCCATAAGGAGCATGGAAAGACGGCCACCATGACGACGGTGAACATCGCACAGATGAAGGGAGTTCTGGACATCAGCGACGACAACGCGGTCCGTTCCTTCCGCGAGAAGGATGAGAAGGACGCCAGCCTCATCAACGGCGGTTTCATGGTCCTGAATCCGGACATATTCTCCTATCTGGAGGATGACACCACCGTATTTGAGAAAGAACCGCTGCAGCGTCTGGCCGCAGAGGGACAGCTGATGAGTTTCCATCACACCGGGTTCTGGCAGTGCATGGATACGCAGCGTGAGATGCAGAAACTGGAGGCCTTATGGCAGACAGGCGCGGCACCCTGGAAGATATGGGAAAACTGATACAGGAGAATGGAATTCATATGACAGAATGGACAAAGGAAATGTGGCAGGAATTCTGCACATTTTATAAAGGAAAAAAAGTACTGGTCACAGGACACACTGGTTTTAAGGGCTCCTGGCTCGTCCGGATGCTTGAGGAAGCAGGGGCAGCGGTGACGGGATACTCTTTGGAGCCGCCGACAGACCCCAGCCTCTTTTACGTTGCAGGGCTTCATAACACCATGGATTCGGTGATCGGGGATATCCGGGATCTGCCCCACCTGATGGAGGTGTTTGAGAGAACACAGCCGGAGCTGGTGTTTCATCTGGCGGCACAGCCCATCGTACGGGATTCCTATAAAGATCCCGTATATACGTACGAGACGAATGTGATGGGCACGGTTCACGTGCTGGAGTGCATCCGGAAGAATTCGTGTGTGAAGTCATTTTTAAATGTGACTACGGACAAGGTATATGAAAACAGGGAATGGGAATACGGCTACCGGGAATGCGATCCCTTAGATGGATTTGACCCCTACTCCAACAGCAAATCCTGTTCCGAGCTGGTGACACACAGCTATGCGAAGTCATTTTTTTCGGACGGCTATACGGCGGTGTCCACATCCCGGGCGGGGAATGTCATCGGCGGAGGTGATTTCGCCAACGACAGGATCATTCCCGACTGCATCCGCGCGGCGACGGCCGGCAGAGAGATCGTAGTCAGAAATCCATACTCCACGCGGCCATACCAGCTGGTGCTGGAGCCGCTGGCGATTTATATGGCTATCGCCATGAAACAGTATGAAGATCTGAACTTTCAGGGATACTATAATGTGGGCCCGGATGACAGGGACTGCGTGACCACCGGTGAACTGGCGGATTTATTTACGGCTGCCTGGGGCGGCGGCATCACGTGGGTGAACCGGTATGACGGAGGACCTCATGAGGCCAATTTCCTGAAGCTGGACTGCTCCAAGATTAAAAAAACCTTTGGCTGGAGCCCCCGCTACGGCGTGAAAGAGGCCGTGGAGAAAACGGTGGAGTGGACGAAGGACTATCTGGCAGGTGAAGATATGCTGGCTGTGATGGACAGGCAGATAAAAGAATTTTTTAGAGAGGAAAGATACCATGTTTGAAAATAAGACAGAACAGGAAGCGAGACAGCAGATCCTGGACATGGTGGGAGCTTACTGCGATACCTACCATAATAAAAAGGAGCCATTTAAGGCGGGAGACAGGATTCCCTACGCGTCCCGCGTGTATGACAGAAATGAGATGGTGAATCTGGTAGACAGTTCCCTGGAGTTCTGGCTTACCTCCGGCCGCTATACGGATGAATTTGAAAAGGAACTGGCCGGATATCTGGGTGTGAAGTACTGTTCTCTTGTGAATTCCGGTTCTTCCGCGAACCTTGTGGCCTTTATGACACTGACGTCTCCGCTTCTTGGCGAACGCCGGGTGAAGCGCGGTGATGAGGTTATTACAGTGGCCGCCGGTTTCCCGACCACGGTGACGCCGCTCATCCAGTACGGCGCTGTGCCGGTATTCGTGGATGTGACGATTCCGCAGTATAATATCGATGTGACGATGCTGGAGGAGGCGTATTCCGAGAAGACCAAAGCCGTAATGATTGCCCATACTCTCGGCAATCCTTTCGATCTGGCGGCGGTGAAAGCATTCTGTGACCGCCATAATCTGTGGCTGGTGGAAGACAACTGCGACGCACTTGGAACGAGATACACCATAGACGGACAGGAACGGCTGTCAGGTACCATCGGAGATATCGGTACCTCCAGCTTCTACCCGCCTCACCATATGACGATGGGAGAGGGAGGCGCCGTTTACACGAATAACCCGATGCTGAACAAGATCATCCGGTCCTTCCGTGACTGGGGCCGTGACTGCGTCTGCCCATCGGGAAGAGACAACATGTGCGGTCACCGTTTCGACCGGCAGTTTGGCGAGCTTCCATTGGGGTACGACCATAAGTACGTTTACTCACACTTTGGGTACAACTTAAAGGCGACAGACATGCAGGCTGCCATTGGATGTGCCCAGCTCAAGAAGTTCCCGACCTTTGTGGAACGCCGCCGCCATAATTTTGACCGGCTTCGTGCCGCGCTTTCAGCGGTGGAAGAGCAGCTGATCCTTCCGGAGCCGTGCCCGAATTCAAAGCCAAGCTGGTTCGGTTTTCTTATTACCTGCCGGGAAGGCGTGGACCGGAACGGAATCGTGCAGTATGTAGAGTCGCACGGTGTGCAGACGAGGATGCTGTTTGCGGGCAATTTGACAAAGCATCCGTGCTTCGATGAGATGCGTGCGGAAAAGACCGGATACCGGATCGTCGGAGAGTTAAAGAACACCGACCGGATTATGGCCGATACGTTCTGGATCGGAGTCTATCCGGGAATGACGGATGCGATGATTGATTATATGGCCGAGACTATTATAGAAGCAGTAAAGAAAAACAGCTAAACGAAAGAAGCCCGGACGTGGGGATTCATATTAAGACGTTTCAGTGCTGCATTCACTGGTATCTGCACAATGCAGTACTGAGCATGGGGAGAAGGAAACCAAATGGAGAATTACGATCTTAAAAAAGTCCATGAGGCGAACCTGGCTATTTTGAAGGAAATTGACCGGATTTGCCGGAAATACAGGATAAAGTATGTTCTGGATGCGGGAACTCTCTTGGGTGCGGTGCGCCATAAGGGCTTCATCCCGTGGGATGATGATGCGGACGTGGCGTTCACCAGGCCGAATTACGACGCATTTTTGAAGGTGGTTAAAAGAGAACTGCCGGAGGGAATGACGTTGGTGGAGCCGAAGGATCTGCGGGACGGGAAGGCATTTTTCGATTTTACGGCCAGGATTATCTACGAGAAGAGCCAGATGCATGAGGATACGGAGGAGATGCAGTATTACGGAGGCAAGCTGAATCACCTTTGGGTGGATTTATTTACGATTGACGAGCTTCCCGCCAACAAGGCGGCATCCACCTGGACCCTGTTTCTGCACACGGCGATTTACGGACTGGCCATGGGACACCGCTATAAGCTGGACTTCGGAAAGTATGGCGTGATGGGCAGAATCTGCGTGTGGATACTGTCCACCGTGGGCAGGCTGATTCCCATGAGCGTCATCAGAAAGCTGCAGCATATGGCGGCGGTGAAGGACAGAAAAGGAAAGAGCCCCCTGCGCTATTACAGCAACTACCAGCCGGATTACCTGTATGTGACGCTTCAGAAGGAGTGGTGCGAGGAGACGGTGGATCTGCCGTTCGAGGACACCTTGCTCATGGCGCCTAAGGGATGGCATGAGGTTCTGACCTGGGTCTACGGAGATTATATGACCCCGCCGCCAAAAGAGGAACAGATACCCTCTCACTCCAGCATGAAAATAAAAATCATGGATTGATTACTTAATGTCTACTGAGCGTATAGATCGCTGGAAAATATTTCCAATCGGACATTATATCGACCGAATTCTACAATTTTTTTAGTTACACTAAAGAAAAAAGGAGGGATTCGGTCATGACGATATGTGAAGCAACCAGTAAAAGGATTGAGCAGCTATGCAGGCAGAAGCGTCTGACGGGATATTCTCTGACCTTTCAGGCAGGGATACCGCCATCAACCTTTAAGAGTATTATGAATGGAAAGAGCAAGAACCCCGGAATCTGCAACATTAAAAAAATCGCCGATGGTTTTGGAATGACCATCCGCGAATTCTTTGATTCCGATATATTCAATGATCTGGACCAGGACGATTAATTCGCCCTGGTCTTTTCTTTTTCGATTTCATCTCCAGGTGTCTCTCCGCCTTCGCAGCGGTCTAAATATTCCCTCGCATCCTTAAAGAAGCTGAAGAGTATCAACAGAATAATGATTCCGATGGGGAATGCCGCGATGATGGATACGGTCTGCAGATTCGCCATCGAGTTCTCTGAGAAAATAAGGGCAATGGGGAACAGCATCAGCAGTATGGCCCAGAACAGCTTCACGTGCTTATCAGGCTGGGCGTCGGACGGCAGTTCCTTGTAGGAATAGGACGAAGCTACCATGGTAAGGGCATCGAAGGAGGTGGCATAAAAGGCGATCATGGTTACAGCCAGCAGGATAAGCCCCAGCTTCGCCAGCGGAAGCGTCTCGAAGATGGCCATGATAGTCTGATATAAATCCCCGGTGGCTGCGTAGATGCCCATGACATCCAGATGTCCCTTCGTCTGCAGCGCCAGGCTGTAGTTGCCGAGTATGATAAAGGAGGTAAATGTTCCCGACAGTCCGAAGCAGTATCCGCCGAGCACCGTCTGGCGGATGGTGCGTCCCTTGCTGATGGTACCGATGAAGAACGGGGTGGCTACGCACCACACCATCCAGTAAGCCCAGTAGAAGATGGTCCAGTTCTGCGGGAAAGACGAGGTGCGCAGCGCGTCGGTCCATGTGGACATGCCGATGAAATTCTGCACCATGTTGCCGATAGCCGTAACTCCCGTCTCAATGGTATAGCGGGCCTCTCCGCCGCCGATCAGCACGTAGAGCAGCAGGCCGAAGAAGAGCCAGGTACAGGAGGCCGCCAGCTTGGCGATGCCCTTCATACCGAAATAAACGGTGATGGTGTAGACGACACAAATGATGATAAGGATAACAATTGTCAGCATGTTGGATTCCGGGATCCCGGTCACGCGGCTGATCGCCATGGAGAGCAGCGGAGTGGCCAGGGAAAATGTGGTAGCCGTCCCTGCCAGCAGCGCGAATACGGCAATCAGGTCGATGACTTTTCCCCCGATCCCATCCACGTGTTTTCCGAGGATCGGGCGGCAGGCCTCAGAATACTTCTGTTTGGTGCGCTTCCTGACGTGAAGCATGAAGCCGAAAGCCACGGCCAGCACCATATAAAAACTCCAGGGAATCGGTCCCCAATGGAAGAGGGGGTAGGTGGAGGCCCAGTCCTGAAATGTCCCCATGTCTGCAATGTGCGGTTCATTGGCATAGAGCACCCACTCGCAGAGCGAGTAGAAGAGAATGTCGGCCGCAAGGCCTGCCGTAAACATCATGGTTCCCCATTTGAAATTGGAGTACTGCGGCTTCTCTATATTTCCCAGCTTAATCTTTCCGTATCTGGAAAATGCCATGTAGAGTGAGCAGAGAAAGACGCCGAGTCCGATCAGTAAGTAGTAGCTGCCGAATTCATTGCCGAGGAAGAAACGGATCGACGAAAGCGTATCAGTCGATTTCTGCGGGAACACCATAAATAAAAGACAGAGTATAAGAACACAGACGAACGGGACGATGGTCGTAACCCAGTCCAGCTTCTTCATCAAGTATTTTTTTTCATTCTGGTCCATGATAGTACCTCCTAAATGTTCAAAAAAGTAAAAATAAATTTGATATTGAACATGATACCATGGTTATCCAGAAAATGCAAGAATTAATTGTGAAGATTTTCTGACTTTTTTCCAAAACCACTACAAAAATGAAGCCGCATCCGATATAATAGCCTCGTGCAGAAAAAAGGAGGACTGAAATTGATCATGAAGAAAAAAGTGTTAATTATATGTGGAATTACGGCGATGCTGCTGGCTGGCTGTACCAAAAGCAATATTGTGACAGGAGGGCCTGCGGAGCCGGTATTTGAAACTCAGGAAGGGATTGTGCTGGACTGGGGACAGATCGGAGATGATCTGGATGAGGAGTACTTAAATAACGAGGATTACCCGAAGGCGGTGAGCGTCAATTACAGCGTGGATCCGGATAAGAAGACCATCGATTTAACGCTGATGATGAACGCGGGAGCCACCCCGGAGGAGGCTGTGGCCTTTGCGAATGCGGTTGTGAGAACGATCAACGATGAGGCAGCAGTACAGGACTTCTCCATTGAGACCTCTACCGAGGATTCCTATGGCGGATTCTTCCAGGACTATACGCTTAATCTTATCGTTATGCCGGACGGCATGATGACGGATAAGTCCGTATGGCTGGTGAATATGACGATCCCGGCCGGTTCCAACGAGGCTATTGTGCCGGTAGAAGGCGCGAAGGTTATGGAGCCGACGTCTGCAGAAGAGGACATGGGCGAAGAAGTGGAAGACAGCGGTGAGGAAAGCCAGGAATAATCGATTTACCGAGACCGCGCAGATACGAGAAAAAAAGGTGCAGCAGCGAATTCCCTATTCGCGTCTGCACCTTTTAACATCCTGAGAATCCCAGAGCGTGTTTGAAAATTCATTCCCGCCATCTGCCCGCCCCACTTCGCGGCATATTTGCCCCCAATTCAGTCAGCGTAGCCCACTACGCCTCCTTCCTGTCTCTTATACACATCTCCGAGCCCACGA
>ENA-OWYR01000796-OWYR01000796.1-human-gut-metagenome-genome-assembly--contig:-NODE-796-length-10619-cov-5.58387_pt1 | contig 10619 bp, 12 predicted proteins | sample MGYA00249753_ERZ652092 | MGnify/ENA primary metagenome ERZ652092 (study PRJEB26925, sample SAMN05827204) | human gut metagenome | biome: ENVO:2100002; feature: ENVO:00000062; material: ENVO:00002003... | reverse complement strand
GCTATTCGTCGGCAGCGTCAGATGTGTATAAGAGACAGACACGATGCAGTCCGTCGGTTATAACGGACTGGGCGTGGTGCGTTCCCTTGGCTGTATCCGTCTGACCGCGGAGAATGCCAAGTGGGTATATGACAACTGCCCGATCGGCACCACGATCGAGATCTTCGAGGATCCGGTAAGTGTAGGCCCATACTATAAACCAACCGTAACTCCGATACCGGTTGAACAGACATGGGATCCGACCGATCCGCTGGTAAGCGAGGATATGAAGAATCAGGCCGCAGCGGCACAGCAGGAAGAAGCTGCACGCCGTCAGGCGGAAGAGCAGGCAGCGGCACAGGCCGCAGCCGAGCAGAAGGCAGCAGAAGAAGCCGCAGAGAAGGAAAGACAGGAAGTCGGACCGGGCTTTGGACTGTAAAAGATGAAAGAAGTGCAGCATCAGAATTTGTTTAAGGCAGATTCTGATGCTGCTTTTTTTTCCATAGGAAAGTTCGTCCTATGGAATGAAAACCCTCCGGGGGATGCGCACTCCGCGCTAAGGAAATTTGGTTGCTGAAGCAACCGCGCTCCGGCGCAAGAGTCCGGCGAGCCGGACTCTTCGTTTTCATTCCATCATGGCCAGCCGTATAAATTCATCCATTTCCCGCGTCTTCCATTTATCCTTGTGGTAGAAGATCTGGCGGTACATGGAGGCGTGGAAATCGGTGACATCGAGGACACAGGTCTGCCCCTTTGCGGCGCTTTCCATAACGGCGAAGCGTGGAAGGAAAGAGAGACCCTTGTTCTCCTCGATCATTTTAATGATAAATTCGGTATTGCTGATCTCCAGAAATGGGATCAGCAGTATATTCTTCGTTGCCAGATAGCGGTCAAATGCGCGCCTGTAATTGGCATTCTTCTCCGTCAGGAAGAAGGGCTCATGAAGCAGCTCCTCCAGTTTAATCCCTTTCTTTCCGGCTAAAGGAAAGGAGGGCGAGGAGAGGAAGACCACCTCTTCCTTCTGTTCCATGGCCTTATACCAGTTGCTGTCATAGCGGGGCTCGTCCAGAATATAAATAAGATCCAACTGGTTGTGTTCCATCATTTCGATCAATTCTTCCGGCGGCGCGGTGGTGATCCGTATCGCTACCTTCGGGTGATGTTCCCTGAAATAGCGCAGGATAGAAGGAAATTTGGAAAAACAGAGGGACTCAATGGTGCCGATATGGAGGGGATTTTTGAGTTCCGTTTCATCGCTGACGGACAGCTTCGCCCGATTGACCTCATAGAGGATATCGTAAGCGCTGGTCAAAAACTGGCTTCCCTGCGGTGTGAGTGTGACCTTTCTTCCGATCCGGTCGAATAGTCTGGTGCCCAGCTCCTCCTCCAGCAGCCGGATCTGTACCGTGACAGCGGACTGAGAATACCCCAGGCTCCCGGCTGCCTTTGAAAAGCTCTGAAGCTGTGCCGCCCGGATAAATGTGCTCAACTGACGCAGTTCCATTTGATTTACGCCCCTTTCCAAGGATGATTCCGGAATATAATCTATTAAAAATATTCAATAAGTACATAAAATATATGAATTGGATTCATACATAATGCCATGATATAATGAGACCATAAAGATGTCAACCGTGAAATGAAAAAACAGGAAACGGTGCAGGGAGGTTATCATGTCGTTTATCAGTGTTTTTGATGTATTGGGGCCTAATATGATCGGCCCATCCAGTTCACACACGGCGGGAACCGCTGTCATTGCCTATCTCGCCCAGAAGATGATCAATGGGCCGCTTAAGAATGTAGAATTTACCCTTTACGGGTCATTTGCCAAAACCTACAAAGGCCACGGTACGGACCGGGCTCTCTTAGGCGGAATTATGGGATTTTCCACGGATGATACCAGGATCCGGGAATCATTCCGTATCGCTGACGAGCGGGGGCTTGAGTTTCAATTCATTGTAAATGATACGGAAACCGATATTTACCCAAACACCGTGGATATCCGCATGGAGAATGAGGCTGGCCAGGTCATGACCGTGCGCGGGGAGTCTCTGGGAGGCGGAAAGGTGCGGATCGTGCGCATCAACCAGGTGAAGGTGGATTTCTCCGGCGAGTACAGCGCCGTCATCGTCGTCCATCAGGACAAGCCGGGTGTCGCCGCCCATATCACAAAAGTATTGAGCGACTGCAGCGTCAATATTGCCTTTATGAGAATATTCCGCGAGGCGAAGGGACATACGGCCTACACCATTGTGGAGTCTGACAACCGCCTGCCCGAAAATATAACTGAGACCTTAAGAGAAAACAGCCACGTTCATGATGTGATGATCGTACAGTCATAGGAATGGCGCCGCCGTGTATCTGAAGCAGGCGGCACAGGTGAGGAGAAGAAAAATGATGGATTTTAAAAATGCCAGAGAGCTTCTGGATTTATGCAGTGAAAATCATTGTCCGATATCAACGATTATGCGGGAGAGAGAATGTGACCAGGGAGAGACGACATCCGAGGAGGCGGATGGACGTATGAGGCGTGTCCTGGAGATCATGCGCTCATCCGCCACAGAGCCGATTGAAAAGCCAGGGAAATCCATGGGCGGCCTGATCGGCGGAGAGGCCCGGAAGCTGGCCGTACGCCGGGAACATGGACAAGCCGTGTGCGGCACAGTCATGAGCCGGGCGATCACCCACGCCATGGCTGTCCTGGAGGTGAACTCCTCCATGGGACTGATCGTAGCGGCCCCCACAGCAGGCTCCTCCGGCATCGTCCCAGGACTTCTGCTGGCTCTTCAGGAAGAGTACGGCCTCACTGACGACCAGCTTATTGATGCCCTTTACAACGCCGGAGCCGTCGGCTACCTGGCCATGCGCAACGCCACGGTGGCTGGAGCCGTAGGGGGCTGTCAGGCCGAGGTCGGAATCGCCTCCGCCATGGCCGCGTCAGCTGCGGTTGAGCTGATGGAGGGAACCCCGGAGCAGTGCCTCTACGCCGCCTCCACGGTTCTCATGAACATGCTTGGCCTCGTCTGCGACCCCGTAGGCGGCCTTGTAGAATATCCCTGCCAGAACCGCAACGCTTCCGGTGTGGCCAATGCCCTGATCGCCGCAGAGATTTCCTTAAGCGGAATCAGGCAGCTGATCCCCTTCGATGAGATGCTGGCTACCATGTACTCTGTGGGCAAAAAGCTTCCCTCTGAACTCCGTGAAACCGCTTTGGGAGGCTGTGCCTCAACTCCATCAGCCTGTCAGTTGTGCCATTTATCCAGTTAATTGAGAGGCTTTACTTTTCCGCCCCAATATTGTAGAATAAAACGGAACATTGTTAGAAATTGGAGGCAGACGGATGGCAGGTTTTTATGAACCGGAGATCCTTTCCCGTGTACAGCAGATGGAATTGGAGATACTGAAGGATGTCATGGATCTCTGTGACAGCCACGGGCTTCTCTGCTTCGGCATGGCGGGAACGGCGATTGGAGCGATTCGGCATAAGGGGTTTATTCCGTGGGATGACGACATTGACGTTGCCATGCCAAGGAAGGATTTTGAGTGCCTTTTAAAGCTGGTGGAAGAAGAACTCGGCGATAAGTATTACGTCCTGAACTGGCGGACCAGTGAGAATTACCCGCTGATGACGACGAGGATCTGCCGCCGCGGCACCAGATTCGTGGATTCTCCCATGAGGGATGTGGACAGCCCTCTCGGAGTATTTTTAGATATGTATGTATATGACGATATACCGGATTCCGGGTTTCTCATGAAGCTTCAGGCATGGGAGGCCTGGTTTTTCAGTAAACTTTTAATTCTGCGGTCGATTCCCCGGCCGTATCTGGCCCAGACCGGCTGGAAGGCCAGGGTGATCACCGCCATCTGTATTGCGGTGCATAACGTGCTGAAGGGGCTCCGCATCTCGAAGCGGGGACTGGCGGCCCGCTGTGAGAAGATCTGCCGCCGCTATGAGGGGAAAGATACGAAGCGCATGGCCTTTTATCCGGATACGAACCCATTCTGGAATGTAGTGGAAAAGGCGGCGTTTTCGCCGGGCATGAAGCTGGATTTTGAGGGCTTCAAGCTGGTATTTCCAAGAACAGAGCATGACATTCTCACCTATATGTACGGGGACTATATGCAGATGCCTCCGGTAGAGAAGAGGAAGACCCATTATCCCTACATTCTCGACCTGGGCGACGGAGCAGTACTGTCGGGAGAAACGGTCACAGACAGAGGAATGAAGAAGATATGAGATGGCTTAGACAAAGGATGTTTGGCAGTCTCCGTACAGGAACTGCCGAGGTAGAACGGCAGAATATTGCCTGGAACATGATCGGGAGCCTGATTTATGCCGGCTCCAGCATGATTCTGACTGCTCTGGTCAATCATTTAATCGGCCCGGAACAGGGCGGTATCTTCGGATTTGCGTTCAGCGCATTTGGTCAGCAGATGTTTCTGGTGGCCTATTTTGGTATGCGTCCGTTTCAGAGCACCGATGTAAATCAGGCCTACACCTTTGGAGAGTACCGGCGTGTCAGGCTTTATACGTGTGTGGCGGCCGTTATATTCGGCATAATCTATATTTTCGTTAATTCGTTTATCGTACCGGATGGATATTCACGCCAGAAGACGGTGGTGGTTTTTCTGATGGTAATTTATAAGGTTCTGGATGGCTTTGCCGATGTCTATGAATCGGAATTCCAGCGGGAAGGACGTCTCTATCTGACCGGGAAAGCCATGGCATATCGGACGATTCTGTCGGTAATCCTGTTTCTGGGCGCGCTTTATGCGACACATGATCTGGTATTTTCCTGTGTAATCGCAGTACTGGCCCAGGCGGCCGGGATTCTGTTGTTCGACTGGAACACCATGAAGCTGGTGCCTGGCGTGAACCTTTCGCGGGCGGCAGGAAAATCCCTGGCTTTGATCCGGGAATCCTTTCTTCTGTTTCTGTCGGTCTTCCTCGACGGCCTGATCTTTGCTATGGCGAAATATGCGGTGGATGCACAGATGACCTCGATGGACACCGCCATTTTCGTGGCTGTCTTTATGCCGACCTCTGTCATCAATCTGGCGGCTAACTTCGTGATCCGGCCGTTTTTAACGAAGATGTCCTACCAGTGGGAGGAAAAAAAGTTCGTCGAATTTACCCGGGATTTAAAGAGGCTGGTGGCCATTATTCTGGTCCTGACAGTCATCGCACTGGCCGGCGCCTGGGCGATCGGCGTGCCGGTGCTGGGGGCGATCTCCAATGTGGAGCTGGCGCCATATAAGTCAGGACTTCTGTATATTATTCTGGGAGGCGGGTTCTTTGCGGTTATGAATCTGTTTTATTATGTGCTTGTTATTATGAAATGCCAGCGCAGGATTTTCTTTGGATACGTTCCGGTATGCCTCCTGTCCGTGGTTCTGTCGTTTTTTCTGGTTAAGATCGGCGGAATCAACGGAGGGGCATTTTCCTATATGCTGGAAATGCTGGTGCTCATGATGTGCTTCATGGGTCAGGCATTCTATGTATTTCACAGAGCGAAGAAACGACAGGGAGGATGTTGACCATGGACAAGGTGCTGGTGATCATACCTGCGTATAACGAGGCGCTCAATATTGAGCGTGTCGTGACGGGGCTTCAGGAGGAATATCCCATCTTCGATTACGTGATCGTCAATGACGGCTCTACGGATGAGACGGCGGCTGTCTGCCGGCGCTGCGGATTTCATCTGATCGATCTGCCTGTAAATCTGGGGCTGGCCGGGGCATTTCAGACAGGACTCAAGTATGCGTACCGTAAAGGATACCGATACGCGATCCAATTTGACGGCGACGGACAGCACAGACCGGAATATATTGAGGCAATGCGGGAAAAAATGGATGAGGGATACGATATTGTGATCGGTTCCCGTTTCGTCACGGAGAAGAAGCCGAATTCCATGCGCATGCTGGGAAGCAGGCTGCTGTCGGCGGCGATCCGGCTGACAACCGGAGTTTCAGTCGCGGACCCGACCTCCGGAATGCGTATGTTTAATGAGCGCATGATCCGTGAGTTTGCAGAAGGCTTAAACTATGGCCCGGAGCCGGATACGATTTCCTATCTGCTGAAGCAGGGCGCGCGGGTGGCGGAGATTCAGGTGACGATGGATGAGAGAATCCTCGGAGAGAGTTACTTAAAGCCTGTGAGCGCCGCTCGTTACATGGGGAAAATGATGTTTTCCATCCTGCTGGTGCAGAATTTCAGGAAACGCGCCTGAGGATAAGAGAAGGGAGAATGTACGATGACCGTTATACTTCGGTGGGTACTGATAATAGTTTCCATACTGCTGACATTTTTTGTGCTGAGAAAGATCCGTCAGTCCAAGGTAAAGATTGAGGACTCCATATTCTGGGTGATGTTCGCCCTGATGATGGTTGTGTTCAGCATATTCCCGGGATTAGCCGACATTCTGTCTGATTTCGTCGGAACGTATTCCACCTCTAATTTCATCTTCATGTTTGTGATCTTTATTCTGCTTGTGAAGGTGTTCTTTCTGTCGCTCAAGATCTCACAGCTGGAAAGCAGGGTGACGGAGCTGATCCAGCAGATGGCGCTCGACAGAAAAGAAGATGCAGACAGAAAGGAAGATGGAGACAGAAAAGAAGATGGGAACAGAAAGGGCGTGGAAACCTATCCGGATGAGAAGGGAGAAACGCGCGATGAACACAGATACTGTTAAAGTCGGAAAGAAGAGAAATCTTCAAACTGCAAAAAAGATTGCGGGACAGAGCGGTCTGTGGATGGCGGCGGCCGCAATCCTTTTTCTTCTCATCGTCTTCGTAAAGCCGTATCACAATGTGATTGACGCCATTCCTTCTCCGGAATACGAGTCCGTGCGTCTTTTTTATATTTGGGTTTTGCGGCTGGGGATCGTGTTTCTGGCAGTTCTTGCCGGAATACTCTGGATATACGGGAAGAAACCTGGCTGGTTGTTTCCGGCTACGGTCATCTGCCTGGGACTCTTTTACATGATGATACTGCCTCCGTTTTCGGCTCCGGACGAACCGCGCCATTTCGTCAGCGCATACCGTCTGTCAAACCAGATTATGGGGAAACAGGCAGTGGCGGACGAGGCATTCCTTTCATCGGCGTCGGATAAGGAAAAGGAATACATTGCTCGGGGCGGCAACGTGCTGGTGCGGGAGCAGGACGGACGGGAGGAACCGTATGCCAGCGTGGGACGGGATTCCTACGCGCTGATGCTTAGGGAACTGTTTACGAAGGATGCAGGCAGCGGCACGACGGTCCGTTTCGAGGCGCCGGTGAATACAACGCCGGTGGTCTACTTACCGCAGGCGCTGGGCATTTCCTTTGCAAGAGTACTGCATCTGGGATATATTCCGCTCATCTATATGGGGCGTCTGTTCAACCTGCTGGCATTTGCCGGCATGGCATGGCTGGCTGTCCGGATTATGCCGTTTAAGAAAGAAATGTTCATGGCCGTGAGTCTTCTCCCCATGACCCTCCATCTGGCTGCCTCCTTATCGTACGATACGTCGCTTATCGGCCTGTCTCTCCTGTTTTTCGCATGGTGCTTTTATCTGGCCTACGAGAAGAAACAGATCGGAATCCGTGATACGGTGATTCTTGGACTTCTTCTTGTCCTTTTAGAACCGTGTAAAATTGTATATCTGCCGCTGGCGGGGATCTGCCTTTTGATTCCGGCATCAAAATTCGGCGAGAAGAAACGGTACTGGATCTCGGTAGCCGCGGTCATTGGAGTGATGGCGCTGGCTATCTTCTTAATCAACAATGTGGTACTGTCCGCCTGGATTCAGGATACGGAAAATATAATCAGCTGGGAAGGCGGATCGGCCGGATATACGATCCAGGATATCTTAAAGGAGCCGTACCAGGCGTTCCTGATTTATTATGAGACACTGGTGACGCAGTTAGACTACTATCAGGCCACCATGCTGGGCGGGTATCTGGGAAATCTGGATCCCAATCTGACGGTTCCGTATTTCTGTCTGTACCTGTTGTGGGGAATCTTGATTGTAAGCTCTGTAAGGAGAGCCGGGGATCACACTCCGTTTAAGCCCGGTCAGAAGGTGTGGATCGCGGTTCTTACATTACTGAGCTTCTGTCTGGTGCTGACCTCCATGCTTCTGGGCTGGACTCCAAAGGGCTTCACCTATATCGCGGGAATCCAGGGGCGGTATTTCCTGCCTATTCTTCCGCTGATTCTGCTGATGATTTATGGAGATAATCTGACTATTAAGAGGGATTATTCGAAGGGGATTTATTATCTGGAGTGTTTTGTCAGCATCTATGCGCTTGTGAGAATTTGCTCTGTGACGTGTATCAGATGATGGGAGACAGCAGACAGATGATAGATAGCAAACAGATGGTAGATAGCAGACAGATGATAGATAGCAGACAGATGATAGATAGCAGAAATAAATAACAGAAAGGCTGGACTATGGCAGTAGAAACGATTGAAAAAAACCGAACGGTGGATGTCATTATTCCGGTATATAAACCGGATGCGGTATTTGAAACGCTTTTAGAGCGGCTGGGAAAGCAAAACTATCCGATCCGGCGCATTATTATTATGAATACGGAACAGTCTTTCTGGAAAGAAGATATTTATGAGACTGTCCCAAATCTGGAAGTACACCACGTGACAAAAAATGAGTTTGATCATGGCGGAACGAGAAACCAGGGAGCTTCATATTCGGAAGCCGATATCATGGTATTTATGACGGACGATGCGATCCCCGCGGACAGGGAGTTAATCGGGGCGTTGGTAAAGGGACTGAGTCAGAAAGGGCCGTCAGGAGAATACGTGGCGGCGGCCTATGCGAGACAGCTGCCAAACCGTGACTGCGCTCCGGCGGAAAAATATACCAGGTCCTTTAACTATCCGGCGGAAAGCTATGTGAAGACGAAAGGCGATTTAGAGGAACTGGGAATTAAGACATTCTTTGCTTCCAATGTCTGCTGTGCCTATGACAGAAAGCTTTTTCTTGAGGCAGGCGGATTCACGAACCAGACGATCTTTAATGAGGATATGATTTACGCAGGAAATGCAGTTCTCTATCGGGGGCAGGCGATTGCCTATGTTGCAGAGGCCAGGGTGATTCATTCTCATAATTATGGGTGCAGCGCTCAGCTAAAGCGCAATTTTGATCTTGCAGTTTCCCAGACAGACCACCCGGAAGTATTTGACGGGATCCGCTCAGAGAGCGAGGGAATCCGTTTGGTGAAGAAGACGTGTAAATGGCTCGTAGAACAGAAAAAGCCATGGCTGATCCCCGGAGTGATTGTAAAAAGCGGATTTAAGTATCTGGGATATCTGATGGGGAAACGGTATAGGAAGCTTCCGAGGTGGGTGATTATGAAAATAACGATGAATCGGGAATATTGGGGGAAAGTATCGGGATAATAAGGAAGTAAATAAAAACAGAGTATATAATACTGTTTTTTATTGTAAAACATTGCTATATATGTTAATATAAAGTTGGGTGCTGCCAAAACGGTAAGCGGTTCACCTTTCGCCGAAATGAGTACATTTTGAGAACTTCCCGTATTTTCGGAGGTGATACATATGTGGAAAATAAGAACGAAAGGGACAGATGATGTTGGGTATTGTTGTCGGAATTGTCGGTATCATCGTGACTGTAATCAGTATTGTAGTAACAGTGGTGAGTATCAGACATGATGACAAAAAAGACAGAATAAATTGACATCAAAAAAGCAACCGCTCGACTTCCCAAAGTAGTAGTTGCTTTTTTTGATAGTAACTATTAACCAAGGTGAACCGTTTGCTATGGCAGCACCTTTTTGTAATTACATTGTAGCAGAGTAGAATGATTGTGTCAAGGATTCTAAAATATAAAGTGGAAAAAAATAAGAACGAAAGGACAGATGATGTTAGGGATTGTTGTTGGGATTGTCGGTATCATCGTGACTGTGTTCAGTATTGTAGTAACAGTCGTGAGTATCAGACATACTGACAAAGAAGACAAGAAAGACTACTATCAAAAAGCAACCGCCTCTCTCTAAAGTCGTGGTTGCTTTTTGATAGTAACTGTTAACCAAGGTGAGCCGTTTGCTATGACAGCACCTTTATGTGTTTACATTGTAGCAGAGTAAATATCATCTGACAAGATGCACGAAGTGTTCTGTTAAGGGAAGCCTGCTACGGCATCGGATCTATTTAAATAGCTTGATGAGAATGTAATGATTGCCAGCATAATTCACCTGTTTAAGTACGAACTAAACATGCCGTGCTTTCAATCCATTCTTTATCTGGATATACCTTTCAGGGCGAAAATATTGTTGGAAGAGACATTTATATTCGTAGGGGTAAGATGAAATAGAGACTTTAAAGCTCTAATATAATCCTTCTTATTAAGCTTCTTCAGGCCGGTAATGAGAGTGTGCTTAAATTAGTAATTTTGCCGCCGATGATATCAAGAATATAGATAAATCTGATTGCCGTTACAATAATACATTTTACAATAGCCCAACAGATTACTCTTTTGATTTATTATTTTCTTAACTGTTGACAGATTTTTTTTAACAGATACCATATATGCTTAATCTATAAGCAGGTATTCCTAAGTAGTCACATCTGTCTCTTATACACATCTCCGAGCCCACGAGACTCGACGTCATCTCG
>ENA-OWYR01000777-OWYR01000777.1-human-gut-metagenome-genome-assembly--contig:-NODE-777-length-10848-cov-4.54674_pt1 | contig 10848 bp, 9 predicted proteins | sample MGYA00249753_ERZ652092 | MGnify/ENA primary metagenome ERZ652092 (study PRJEB26925, sample SAMN05827204) | human gut metagenome | biome: ENVO:2100002; feature: ENVO:00000062; material: ENVO:00002003... | reverse complement strand
GATGACGTCGAGTCTCGTGGGCTCGGAGATGTGTATAAGAGACAGCCCAGGCACTCAGCCGCTTCCCGGCACATTTACAGCAGCTTGATATGGAGTCCAACGGCAAGTCGGTGAACCGTTTCGGGGAGCCGGTAGACTACCCGACAGGACCGGTGATCTTCGGCGAGCCTGGCACGAACGGACAGCATTCGTTCTACCAGCTGCTGCATCAGGGCACAGACATCGTACCGCTTCAGTTTGTCGGCTTTAAGAACAGCCAGATCGGCACAGATGTTGTGATCCAGGACAGCACAAGCCAGCAGAAGCTCTGCGCAAATGTCGCAGCTCAGATCGTCGCATTCGCATGCGGCAAATCCGATGAGAACCGCAACAAGAATTTCGAGGGCGGACGTCCATCCAGCATCATCATCGGTGAGCAGGTAAACCCACAGTCTCTCGGAGCACTTCTGGCACACTTTGAGAACAAGATTATGTTCCAGGGCTTCCTGTGGAATGTGAACAGCTTCGATCAGGAAGGCGTACAGCTCGGAAAGGTTCTGGCAAAGCGCGTGCTTGCACATGAGACCGACGGTGCCCTGAAGGTATTCAGCGATCTGTTAAACATTTAATATAACGAAAAAGAACTGTGTCACGTCCCGCGGCAGATGTGCGGCGTACACAGTTCTTTTTTTGTGTGTTGGGAAGGGCGGACGGCATGGCAGTATTGCGGGAAATAGCGGCAGTGCAATTCTTTGGAGCAAAATTTCAGAAGTTCTTCGGATGCGTCAGCGGCATCCGGTTTGCTGTCTCTTTTGGCGTTCGACTGCGCGCCGCGGGTGTCCGCAGGCAACGGACAAAGCGTCGGCTTTCTAGTCTCGCTAGGCAGACCGCTTCACAAAGTCCCGATCAGACCGCGCAATCCGAAACTCGGTGTCTGCCCGCATTTAAAACACGGCGGCAGACACCTCAGACAGTCGTTTGCGCGGTCCGGTTTTACTCATCGGTCTGCCAAGCGAGACACAAAAGCCGTCGAAAATGTCCGATTGCCCGCGAACATCCGTGGTGCACTGTCGAACCTCAAAAAGACAGGAATCATCGCAGATGCCGTTGACGCGTCCGATAGAACTGCGGAATTTTGCGACAGAATGCGCTGCCGCGATTTCCTGCAATATGCACAAGCCGTCATAACGACAAAAGAAAAAGAACCGTGTACGCCGGGGCACTGCCGCTGGATGGACACGATTCTTTTTCGTTATAAAAATGTTTTTAAGATCTGAAGGACTCCATTCTCCCAGTAGGGCGCACAGGTATCTTTTGCCGCGGCGATGACTTCCTCTCTGGCGTTGGCGACGGCATAGCTCCTGCCGGCGTTCTGCAGCATCTCGATGTCGTTCAGGTTATCCCCGAACGTGCAGGTCTCTTCCGGTGAAATGCCGAAATGCTTCTGCACGAACTCGATCGCAGTGCCTTTATTTGCACCAAGCGGATTGCAGTCCATCCACTCTTTGCCGGCGGCGGCAAGCTGTGCCTTGTCTTTCCATGCCGGGGTAAAGAGCGGCGCACACATTTCCTCGCAGGCGGATTTGTGGTAGACGGTGAACTTGATGATGTCCTGTTCCGGGATGTCAGCTAGGCGCTCGGCCTCTCTGATATCGTAGCCGTAGGAATCGCGCAGCCAGTGGAACATGCGGCTTCCGGCATCCTCGGCGAGACAGTAGTCCGGGGTAGCGACAAAACAATCACAGTGCGGCATCTGTTCCTGCACCATGCGGCACATGCCACTCCAGACATCGCGCGGCATCGTGTGAACCATCAGAATCTCCTGTGGGGTGCGCACGACCGTGCCGCCGTCCGTGATGTAGAGCAGCTGATCTTTGATCGGCGCAAACAGCTTCCGCTCGCTGATGAACTGTCTGCCGGAGCAGACGGCAAAAATGATTCCTTTCTGGACAAGTTCCTTAATGACAGTCATATATTCGGGATCGATCTGCATCGTTCCGTCTTTTACCAGTGTCCCGTCGACATCGGTGGCAATCAGTTTTATCATGGGATTCTCCGTTTCATGGCGTCTGTTGCGCCTTCCGTAATCATACATAAATGCATAGCTGTATTATAACGTTGGGAAGTGTATTTTGTAAATGCCAACGGTTGTCAGTGGGATTTATTTTTGAATACAGATAGGTTATTGAATAAGCATTTATGGAATGGTAGAATGGCAGTGATAAATTGGAACTGGTGGAGAAGAAAATCAATGAGAATAGAAACGAAACGTTTCGTGATTGGGGACTTAGAAAGAAATGATTCCTTTATAGGAATTGTTGGCATGAGGGTGGAAGATACATTGAAAATTTCCAGTTATAGGAGGTGGTAATATGTGGTTCTGGTGGTTTATTTTGATATGTGATTGTATTATTCCAGCGGTTATGATAATTGCAGGCAGAATGATGTGGAAACATTGCCCAAAGAAAATCAATGGAGTAGTGGGATATAGAACCAGGATGTCAATGATAAATATGGATACTTGGAAATTTGCACATGAATATGCAGGAAAACTCTGGTGGAAAGCTGGAGTTGGCCTGTTGGGTCCTACATTGCTGATACATATTCCTTTCTATGGAGCAAGTGACAATACAATGGGAATACTAAGTATTATTATCACTGTAATACAACTGCTTTTTTTGATTGGGTCTATTTTATCAACGGAAAAGGCATTAAAATGCAATTTTAATCAGGATGGAACAAGGCAATAGGACAACAAGTAAAACCAACACGTTGCAAAATGTGTGGCAATCAATTACAATTTTATCTGGGTCATCTTAGGATGACATACACGAAAGAAACAGGGCATTTCCGGAAAAGCGGGGAATGACTTGATAAGGAGAGAAACATGGCGGTTGGATTATGTCACAGCGACAAAAAGGCGGTCTGCAGAAATCTGCAGTACAGTGAGAATGTAAATATGCCGGACAGCCCCGGATGGAAATGGGTGCAGACGGTACAGACGGAAACGGCGGACCGTTATCTGATCCGGCTCAAAAGCAGGGAGGAAGGAAGAGCGCGCAAGACGTACCGCGTGGAAGTGAAGGAAGATACAGTGGATGCAAAGAGTGCGCCCAATGTGACACAGATTGTGCTTCTGCTACTGTTGCTTCCGCTGTTGGGGATTATTTTTGCGGGACTCCGCTACAGCTTAACCTCGTTAAATCCGCAGGACGATCTGCAGCTGGTGCTGATACTTACCGTGATTGCCGCGATACTTGGGCTTAGAATCTGGCTGATACAGCGGAAGGCGGATAAAACGCTCCGCTATTTTCTCATGACGCGGATCATCAATGCGCCGGGAAATAGGAACGGGGCATATGCGGGTGCCGCGCAGCGCACCGCAGACCAGACCTGGGGACGGACGGCATATGCAGAAGACGCGGCATATGCCGGGGACGCAGCATACGCAGGAGAAGACATTGCCGGTTCGGTGGAGATGGAAGAACCGGAAGAGCGGGTCTGGGTGGCGGAGTGGCACTTGTCGGAGGCGTACCGGCGTTACAGCCGCCTGCAGGCAATCCCACTTGCGGCACTTGCACTGGGGGGAATCATATTTTTGTACGCGATTGCGTACCGGTTTAACACGTCCCATGACACTGCACGCACGATGCTTCTGATGGGAGAGGCGGGGCTTTATATGACATTGCTCGCCCTTTTGAGCAAGGTGATGCAGTACCGCTATCTGAAGAAAGCAAAAGCGCAGGCAAAGCGTTATCACGCCAGAATTGCCCGCGTCATAACAACCGGGAAAAATGGCGCGACCAAATATTATCTGTATGAGTTCATGGATGAACTGGGGCGAAAGTGCGAGGCGCGTGCCATGTATCCGGTACGGCAGGCAAATGTGGGAAATGTGCAGGATATGGTTGGCGGAAAAGCAGATATCTGGTTTGATGGTGCGCATCTTCCATATGCATTTTCAGAAAAAGACGGAGCGCCGGATATCCAGATGAAGCTTCGGAATCTGATTGCGGGTACTGTGGCGGCAGTGGTTGTGATCGCGCTCATGTTTGTGTATGCAGGAAACCACTATGTGGCTTACAACCAGGATGCCGACAGTCTGCTGATCTCTTATGATTCCCAAAAGGCGGAGTCGGATCTGACGTTTGAGGACGTGAAGGACGACCCGACTGTGCGCTGGATCATAGATGCTTACGCGATCTATGTACCGTTTGAGAACGGAGAATATGGCGAACTGGGCGGTCATTCTAGAGAAGACTGGGATCAGGAGCAGGTGAAGGAATATCTGTCTGACTGGTGGGGCATTACGAGCCGGGCAACGGCGACCCGCACGATCAGCCAGATGCTGAAAAAAGGAACCAGAGCGTCTTACCGTCATGCGTTTGAAACTTACCTGAAAAAAGGGTATCTGTCGATGGATGAGGATGGCTATGTCGATATTATAAGCATCAGTGAGATCCCGGAGGATGAGCAGTGCCGGACATGGGTATGCTATGATGCGTATGGACATCTGGACACGCGCGGTGTGGATGCTTGGGATTATGTCCGTATTATGCGCATCACGGGACTGTGCTATCAGTGCGGCTACATCAGCCTCGAGGAGTGCCTCGACCAGTGTCTGCCGATTGCGCAGAGACTGCAGAAGGAATATGGAAGCTTTGAGGAGATTTTTGAAAGCTACATCTATGGATATCAATTCTGGAAAAATGACAGCGATGACGACAGGATCTATTTTTACCGGAGGGCGGCGGGAGAAGCCGTCGAAAATATTCAGTCGGAGTACAATACAGAACTGGTAAAAGACTGGGAGTAGGAGAGAAGGATGGAACAGGAGACACAGACACCGCACAAGCGGCGGGTGCGTTACAAGGGAAAATACCCGAAGAAGTTTGAGGAAAAATATAAGGAACTACAGCCGGAGAAATATCAGGATACGATCGAGCATGTGATCCGGAAGGGAAATACGCCGGCGGGAATGCATATCTCGATTATGGTAAAAGAAATTCTGGACTTTTTGCAGATTGAGCCCGGAGAGCAGGGATTTGATGCGACGCTCGGCTACGGCGGGCACACGCGTGCCATGCTGGAATGTCTGAAAGGACAGGGACATATCTGGGCGACCGATGTGGACCCGGAGGAGTCCGCCAAGACGAAAAAGCGTCTGGAGGATCTGGGATTCGGGGAGGATCTTTTGACGGTGCGCCTTCAGAATTTCTGCACGATCGATGAGATCGCAAAAGAGGTCGGCGGCTTCGACTTTATTCTGGCGGATCTTGGCGTGTCGTCCATGCAGATCGACAATCCGAAGCGCGGCTTCTCGTTTAAGGTGGATGGACCGCTGGATCTCAGGCTCAATCAGGAGACGGGGATCAGCGCGGCGGAGCGGCTGGATACGATCACGCGGGAGGAACTTGCCGGGATGCTCTATGAGAACTCCGACGAGCCGTACTGTGAGGAGCTGGCAAAAGCAATCACGGACGAGATCCGCAGGGGCAGCCACATCGACACGACGACAAAGCTGCGCAGGGTGATCGAGGATACGCTGGATTTTCTGCCGGAGAAGGAGAAAAAGGACACAATCAAAAAGACCTGCCAACGCACATTCCAGGCACTGCGCATCGATGTGAACCAGGAGTTTGAGGTGCTGTATGAATTCATGGAAAAGCTTCCGGGAGCATTAAGACCGGGCGGGCGCGTGGCAATTCTTACCTTCCACTCGGGAGAGGACAAGCTTGTGAAGCAGGCGCTCAAAGAGGGATATAAGAGTGGGATTTACAGCGACTATGCGAAGGACGTCATCCGTCCGTCGGCGCAGGAGTGCGCTGCAAACGGAAGGGCGCGTTCCACCAAAATGCGCTGGGCAGTCAAGGCATAAGAAAAAGGACATCATCGGAGCAAAAAATCCGGTGTTGTCCTTTTTTGGTACTCAAAAAGTACAAGTGCCATACAGACGAAAGTTGTATTGTAACTGTAATAGAAAGTAGACAAACATTGTGGCGAAAGTGGAAATAAGGTACAAAACCGCCGGATAAAACAGTGGAAATATGGCGCGATATATGGTAAAACGCACAATAGATACAAAATAATTGCAAAAAAGTATGACAAAACACACACAAAACCATACAACTTTTAGAAAAAACTTGGTTGTATTTTCTTGAGGAAAAAGCAGGGAGTATCTATAATAAAATCACAAAAGGTTTTTACACAACCCAAATAAAATGTATAGGGAGGAAAAAGCATGAAATTGAAAACAATTTTCAAGAAGGTGACAGCTGCCGCGCTGGCAGCGACCATGGTTGTGGGTATGGCGGCCTGTGGATCGGGTTCCGAGACGGCGAGCAGTTCTGACTCGGCAGCGTCTTCATCCGGTACGGAGGCAGCGGCAACACCGGCAGTGACAGACAACTCCAAGATTAAGATCGGAGTTTCCATCTGGTCATCCACCGATGTTCTCGGTTCCCAGTGTAAGTTGATTCTTGATGCAGCGGCTGATGCTCTTGGGGTGGAGGTTCAGTACGTGGATCAGGGTCACGTATCCGAGAAGGTTACAGCATCTGTGGAGCAGCTGGTAGCAGCAGGATGCCAGGGTATTATCATCTGTAACTCATCCGATACAGAGATGACATCCGCAATTAAGACATGTAACGACAACGGCGTATATCTGGCACAGTTCTTCCGTATTATCAGCGAGACGAACAGCGCAGACATTTATCAGGCAGCAAAAGATTCTGCTTATTACATCGGAGCAGTACATGAGGATGAGCCGGCAAACGGTGAAGCTCTTGTAAACATCCTTCTTGATAAGGGTGACCGTGACATCGGTCTGATCGGCTGGGAGCAGGGAGATGCAACCTGGCTTGGAAGATGGGAAGGCTACAAAGCAGGCGTTGACAAGTGGAACGAGGCACATCCGGATGATCCGGCACAGCTTTCTGAGCCGCAGTACGCAGGTACAACTTCCGAAGGTGGTTCCAAGGCAGCAGAGGCTCTTATGGCAGCAGATCCGAACCTGGATGCACTCATCCCGGCAGGCGGCGGCGGTGACCCTCTTCAGGGTGCAATCGCAGCAGTAGAGCGTGCAGGCAAGACCCAGGATATCGATATCGTATCTACAGATTTCCTTCCGGATCTTGGAGACAGACTGGAGAACGGCTCCATGGCTGGTGAGTCTGGCGGACATTACTGTGATCCGTTAATTGCATTCATGATGGTTTACAACGCAATAAAGGGCAACTACACAGGATTTGCAGGCAACTTCGAGGACGTTTCCTTCCCGTACCTGTATGTATCCTCTGCAGAAGACTATCAGGCATATGAGAAGTATTTCGTAGACCAGCTTCCGTACACATCCGATGAGCTTGTTGAGATGTCCAATCTTGACTTAAGCGCTCTGAAAGAAGCAGCAAAGAATATTTCTATTGAAGATGCAGCATCACGTGCAGGGAATTAGTTCCAAAGACTGAGCGTTACTTCAAAAGGTCGGTGTCGCGTGGCGATACCGGCCTTTTGTATGAAAGGATGGCTCACACAGCGTGACATCCGTTGATTCGAGTAAGAAAAAGAGGTAGATAATATGGGTTCAAAAAAGCTGTCGGGAAGCGCAAAGGGCTATCTGATTCTTCTGTCGCTGGTTGTGGTTTCCTGGGTAATCTTTAAAATACTGACACCGCATAATTTTGGCTCGCCGGCCAATATGCTCAACTACTTTCAGGCCAGCCTGATTGCAACTGTGGGTGCGGTCGGATTCTATTTCGTCATGGTTATGGGAATGTTCGACTTCTCCATTGGTGCCAACATCATGCTTTCTGCAATCGTGGGATGCGTGTTTGCCACCCGGTTTAACATGGGGTACCTCGGACTGATCTTGGGCTGTGTGCTCACCGGCACGATCGTCGGTCTGTTAAACGGTCTGTTTTATGTAAAATTGAGAATTCCGTCGATGATTGTTACAACGGGTCTCGCATTGATTTATGAGTCACTTGCGAACTATATCGCAGGCGGCGTGGAGCAGACGCTTCCGTCAAATCTGCGCGCATTCGGTCAGATGCCGTGGGATATTATCCTGGCGATTGTTGCGTGCATTGTAGCATATATCTTTTTGAATTATACGAAAATCGGAACTTACACCTATGCAATCGGAAGCAACGAGTTCGTTGCCAAGAACATGGGTATCAATGTCAATAAATACAAGGTGCTTGCATTTGTGTTAAGCGGCGCGTTCTTGGGAGTTATGGCGATCTTAACCATCAGCTACGGTTCCTCCATGGTGGCGGTAACCGGTATGGCGTCCATGAGTCGTAACTTCGTACCGACGATGGGATGCTTCTTCGGACTGGCGTTCAAGAAATACGGTATGCCGCTGCAGGCGATTGTGATCGGTGAGTTCGTCATCAACATCATTTTCTTCGGATTCATCGCACTTGGCGCCCCGACCGCGATTCAGGACGTCATCACAGGTCTGGCACTGCTTATCATCATCACCGTGACCACCAAAGTCACAAAAGGTGAAATTGTCAAGTAATCGAGGAGGAGAATGCAATGAGTGAAGTCAGATTACAGGTAAAAAATCTTTGCAAGTCCTTCGGTATTACGAAGGCAGTACAGAATGTTTCCTTTAATGTCAACAAGGGAGAGGTTCACGCGCTGATCGGGGAGAACGGTTCCGGAAAATCAACGCTGACAAACATGCTGACCGGTATTTACAGCATCGGAAGCGGAACCTTTATCCTCGACGGAAAAGAGATTCATCCAAAGAATCAGGTGGAAGCGAACAATGAGGGCGTTTCCATTATCGTACAGGAGCTGGGAACCTTGTCCGGACTTACGGTCGCGGAAAATATTTTCCTGGGACACGAGGAACAGTTCGTACATTTCGGAATCAAAAATACCAAAGCCATGAACCGCAAGGCAACGGAATTACTTAAGAAATACGGATTTGACCGGATCAAGGCATCCGACATCATTGATGATTATAACTTTGAGGACCGCAAGCTGGTAGAGATCGTAAAAGCGACATACTTCGATCCGAAGATTGTTGTCGTGGACGAGACGACGACCGCACTCTCCCAGGAGGGACGCGAGGAGCTCTACAAGCACATGGATCGTATCCGCAACAGCGGCAACTCCGTAATTTTCATTTCACATGACCTTCCGGAGGTTCTGGAGAAATCCGATACCATCACGATCCTGCGCGACGGCGTCTACATCGATACCGTAAAGAGCGCGGATGTGACCGAGGATGATCTCAAGCGCCTGATGGTCGGACGTGAGGTGACCGGTGATTATTACCGTGCCGATTACGGCGAGAAAGTCTCGGATGAGGTTGTGCTTTCCGTGAAAAACGTGACGGTGCCGGGCATCATCAGCGATATCAGCTTTGATCTTCACAAAGGTGAGATGCTTGGTTTCGGCGGATTGTCCGAGTCCGGTATGCACGAGGTCGGAAAAGCGATTTTCGGCGCATCCTACGACAGAGAGGGCACGGTGACGCTGGCGGACGGAACACAGATCAACGATATTCCGACAGCAATCAAGCACAGCATTGCCTACACGTCCAAGGATCGTGACAACGAGTCCGTGGTCATGAATCAGAGCATCGGCGACAATATCTGCCTGCCGTCCCTGGATGAACTGTCGAACAAGGCGCATTTCATCAGCGATAAGAAAAAAAAGAAATTTGCAAACAAATATGCCAAGCAGATGTCGGTAAAGATGGTCAATACGGATCAGTTCGTGTCGGATCTCTCCGGCGGTAACAAGCAGAAGGTGGTACTGGCGCGCTGGATCGGTAAGGATTCGGACATCATCGTCTTAGACAGCCCGACGCGAGGCATTGATATCAAGGTAAAGCAGGACATCTACCAGCTCATGAACCAGATGAGAAAAGAGGGCAAATCCATCATCATGATCTCGGAGGAGCTGATGGAGCTGATCGGTATGTGCGACCGTATCATTATTATGAAAGATGGCAAGATCAACGGCGAACTGGAGCGTAATCAGGATCTTAATGAGAACAGTCTGATTACGATGATGGTATAAGGAGGCAGTCATGGAGAATCAAGCAAAGACGAACACAGAACAAAAAGAGCAGCAGCTCAAAAAATTATCCAAGATGTCGTTGATTCGTTCACTTCTGCCGGTGGTGGGACTGGTCGTGATCTTCCTTCTGTTCAATGTATTAACAGATTTTAGAATGGTTGGAAATCTGTCACTGGTACTTTCCCAGGTATATGTGACGATGATAGCGGCAACAGGCGTTTTCTTTATTATGACAATGGGCGGTCTCGATTTCTCACAGGGATCGATTTTGGGAATTGCATCCATCGTTGTGTGTATGCTTTCCAAGATCAGCATTCCGTTAGCAATCGTGGGAGGAATCGCGGCAGGCGCGGCGATCGGAGCATTGAACGGTTACTTTTATGTATACCGCAAGATCAAATCGTTTATCGTTACGATCTGTACCATGTTCTTATTCCGTGGATTTATCAAATATCTGACCACCAATGCACCCGTGGCAGGTTCCGCAAAGCTCATTAACTACGACAGCACAGCGCTTAAAATGACGCTCACGATTGCTGTTGTGGTAATCGGATTCATCGTATTCCGCTTCACGAAGTTCGGAACCTATTTAAAGGCGATCGGTGCAGGAGAGAAAGCGGCAATGTTTTCCGGTATCCGCACCGACCGCATGAAGTTTTTGATCTACGTTCTGGCAGGAGCGATCACCGGATTTGCGGCATTTATCAACGTCATCAAAGTCGGATCGGTAACATCTTCCGGCGGTAACCAGTTGGAGACACAGATCCTCATTGCACTGGTACTCGGCTGTCTCTTATACACATCTCCGAGCCCACGAGACTCGACGTC
>ENA-OWYR01000762-OWYR01000762.1-human-gut-metagenome-genome-assembly--contig:-NODE-762-length-10972-cov-7.82706_pt1 | contig 10972 bp, 10 predicted proteins | sample MGYA00249753_ERZ652092 | MGnify/ENA primary metagenome ERZ652092 (study PRJEB26925, sample SAMN05827204) | human gut metagenome | biome: ENVO:2100002; feature: ENVO:00000062; material: ENVO:00002003... | reverse complement strand
GATGACGTCGAGTCTCGTGGGCTCGGAGATGTGTATAAGAGACAGATCCATAGAAAGATGAAATTGCGGATAATCATATTCTATTGTATCAATCAGATTTCCAACTGAAATTTCCGTTGCAAGTTCTTCACTTATTTCTCGCACAAGAGCTTTCTTTGGCGTTTCACCATTCTCAATTTTCCCACCAGGAAATTCCCATCCTCCTTTAAACTCATCATATCCCCATTTCTGCTTCACCCGAAAGAATATAAAAACTGCTTTGATTTGTGATGAAAGTGCCATCCATACTTACCACCATAAATTGTAAATTATTAAATAATTGTAAATTATTAAATTATAGCAGATACAAATCGACACATAAAGATGAGTAAAACAAAAATAACGCCCCAGCCTAAGCCAGAGCGTCATCATTTTTTATACTAAATTTACAGCTCAATTGTGTCTACAATTTTCTTTAAATAATCGGCTGATTCCTTAAGCTTTAATGCCTCCTCACCATTTAAATTAATCGGTATATCTGATTCTACGCCATCTGCACCTACAATAGCAGGCATACTTAACGAAACTCCATCAATGCCATAAATGCCATGAATCATATGTGATACGGGAAGTATAGATTTCTCATCTCTCATAATCACTTCACAAATCCTCTTTACAGACATTGCGATTCCATAATAAGTTGCATGCTTTTTATTTATAATTTCATAAGCACTGTTCTTTACTGTCGTCGCAATTTCTTCGGTATTTTCCTTATGCTTATAATGACCACGCATTTCACACATTTCGCTTAATGGAACACCTGATACATTGGCTGACGACCATGCTACAACTTCGCTATCACCATGTTCCCCCACAATAAATGCGTGAACGCTCCGGCTATCCACTGATAAATGTTCACCAAGCTTACATCTTAATCTTGCACTGTCTAAAACCGTTCCAGAGCCAATGACTCTGTTTTCTGGAAAACCTGACAACTTTATAGCTACCTGTGTAAGAATATCTACCGGATTAGCAACAACCAACATAATTCCTTCAAAATCTCTTTTCACAATCTCTGGAATAATAGACTTAAATATTGCAACATTTTTATTAACAAGATCAAGTCTTGTCTCACCAGGTTTTTGTCCGGCACCGGCAGATATTATTACAATTGCTGCATCTGCTACATCATCATAATCACCGGCATAAATTTTCATAGGACTGGCAAATGGAATTCCATGACTAATATCCATTGCTTCCCCCTCTGCTTTATTCTTATCAGCATCAATAAGTACAATCTCAGTAAATAATCCACTTTGCATTAATGCAAATACAGATGCTGATCCGACAAAACCACAGCCTATCATTACTGCTTTTTTTGAATTAATAGTTTGCTTCTTCGTAATAATCTCCTCCTTTAATAATTCTCTGCATGTACTTCAAAATAACTCTGAGAATGATTACATACCGGGCATATCTCCGAAGCCTTAGTTCCTACTACAATATGTCCGCAGTTACGTCATTCCCATACCTTAACTTCACTCTTCTCAAAGACCTGTGCAGTTTCAATATTCTTAAGAAGTGCACGATATCTCTCTTCGTGATGCTTCTCAATTTCTCCTACAGCCCTGAATTTTGCTGCAAGCTCTGGAAAGCCTTCCTCTTCAGCCGTTTTGGCAAAGCCTTCTTACATATCTGTCCATTCGTAATTCTCACCTTCTGCTCATAGCCTTCCTTCTTCGCAACAGAAGCGAAATAAGTATACTTATTTCTTGCCTGGGATTCTCCTGCAAATGCATTTTGTAAATTTTTCTCCGTCTATGTTCCTGCGTACTTGTTTGCTGCCATTTCTTTTACCTCCGTTTTCTTTACTATTTTTTCAAAATCTAAAGCTGCCTGAATTGCTGTATTGATGATACAGCAATTATCCTTCTGCACTTCAGACAAATACCTTTAAAGGAAATATCATACCCCAAAAATTCTATTCCATGCGTATCATTAATCCTTTCCAGTAAGTATGGTATTTCATCCATATCTACATCTGACACATCGCCACATTTTACACATCTTACATGGTAATGATTTTTTAAAGTGAAATCAAAACGGTTAGGTCCATCAGGAACCTCAACTTTTCTAAGGGAACCTTCTTCAACCAATATATCAAGATTTCTATATACAGTTCCTTTTCCGATTGTAGGATGGGTTTTCTTTACGAATTCATACACTTCATTTGCTGTAACATGCCTCTTCATTTCATATACAGCATTTCGTACTAAATCTTTTTGAATGGTATTTCTTCTGCTTATCATCTGTTCTCCTTATTAGGATTTTTTCTTAATAAGGATTATATATTATTTTAATCTATCGTGTCAATATAAAATAGTAATCATTCCTAATTTTAACAAAAGATGCCCCTATAGAGCACCTTTTGTAAAAATGACTATTCAATTTTTCGTTCAAAAACATATTCTGATTCTGATGACAAATCAGCCCTGAACACATACCCCAGTCTGTTAAATCTCTTGATATCAGTTGGATCTTCAATGCCTGTTTCGGCCATAAATCTGACCATTTCACCACGAGCCATTTTAGCATATGTACCTTTTGTTACCAGCTTATCTCCTGATAATTCACAAAATGTAATCGTAATATAATTGTCTTTGGAAGTCAGATATTTTTCTATGCATTTAGAATACTCTTTTGATGCCAGATTAACTATAATCCTGCTGTCATCAATCACTGAGTGATATAACATGTCTCCCCAGTAATCATACAAATTTCTTGCATCTCCTATCGCAGCTTTTGCCTGCATCTCCAGACGATATGGTGTCACCCCATCCATTGGTTTTACGACACCATAAAACGCTGACAATATTCTCAGGTGATTTTGTATATACTTAAACTGCCCGCCCTCGAACACCGATGGTGCCATATACTGAAAAGCAATTCCTTCATATGATAAAATAGCCGGAGTAAGCATTTTATAAAGATTCATATTTTCCAATCTATCAAAGTTTTGTTCTGCAATCTTGTCATTACATTTCCATATTAACTTCAGTTCCTCTTTATTCTTACCCTTCATCCAGTCCAATATTTCTTTTGTCTTATCAAGAAAAGCCGGTAACCCCACCGGTAATATGCTGTCGATATCTGTAATCATCTTCTTTGCAGGTGATAATATAATCTTCATCAGCTTAATTCCTTAAGCATATTCTCCGGGTCATCTGCTGCCTTGACTTTGTCATTTGCTTTCACAATAATTCCATGCTCATCAATAAGATACGTAGTTCTTACTACTCCCATAGAAACTTTGCCATAATTTTTCTTTTCTTTCCATACATCATATGCTTCAATAACCTTACGCTCCGGATCTGCTAAAAGTGTAAATGCCAGTCCATATTTTTCTTCAAACTTCTTATGGGATGCTATAGAATCCTTACTGACACCAAGGACAACTGCACCTTTCTCCGTAAATTGAGGATATCTCTCTGAAAATCCACATGCCTGTTTCGTACATCCTGCTGTATTATCCTTTGGATAAAAATATAAAATTACTTTCTTGCCTGCATAATCACTTAATTTATGCATATCTCCATTCTGATCCGGTAATTCAAAATCCGGGGCTTTTGTTCCTACTTCTAACATACTTTATTCCTCCGTTTCTATAAAAATAATCCGCTTTGATGTTACTTTATTCGCCTATTGGTTTCAACATTATCTTGCTCAAAATTTTATAAAATCAATCGCAAATTTTTACGATTGATTTTTTGATTGTTTTTGAGTTGAATTGGTTATACGTGTTTTGCAAATGCTGTATTGTTTCCTATAAGACACTTCATAACATCTTTACTTACCGTAAATTTCTGTTGTATCATTGGCGAGCTGCACACCGGAATGCTTTAATACCTGCATCCCCACTCACGCCGCTGCATTTGCGTTTATTGTATCTATAACTTTTTTTATTCTCAGCCACACAGTCATATCAGTGAAAATATCAGCCACACTACCCTGATCTGTAAACGGTGCTTCCTGAAGCACTGAAAAGTCTTTCATCATTCCATTATGCACAATATATTCAACAATCTGATTTACAAAGTAAATCTGCCTGCTGTCAAGACTATTATTTGTAAGATATTCCGAAAATGCTTCTTTTGCAGCATTCATATCCAATCCGACAATCTCACGCACAAATTCACCAAGCGGTTTTGTGCCAAATTCATGTTCATAATCCTGTTTTGTACCGACTTCACGCCAAAGAATTTCTTCTAATGACACAACATCCGCCAGCGTCAAAGGCTGATTTGTCTTAAGCTTCGCAATGGCGATATTATCCTGATGCTGCCTTATATAATGCTCTGCCTTTGCCTTGTAATTCTTCAGTTCATCATTCTCAAGTTCAGATTCTCTCCATTCCGTCGAAATCAGCTCATCTGTCAAATCAGTTAATATCCCTATAACCGGTTGCTTTGGGATATATTTCATTAAGTTGCGAAGCTTTTCTCTTATCTCTTCAAATTCGTTAATTCCTGCATTATCAACATAATCCGTATTCAAAATCTTATTAATCAAATCCGACTGCGCCTGAATTTCAGGAATATTTGCCACGTTTGCAATCCCGACTACTCTCTTATGTAAATCAGCGCGTGCTTTCGTATACTTCTTTCCAACTAAATAAGCGAGCTCAATTCCATACATAATCGCATCGAATCCAACCGCACTCGGATCATCTTCACCAGGCAATATCAGAGGTGCAACCTCTTCCCTCACAATTAAAGTATCTTCATATGTAAGAGCTGTATAATTTGATTCCGAAGAATACAAATCCACATATTTCAGGTGTTGACGGACAGCAAAATTATCCCTTGGCAATTCTCTGACTTTCTCACTCATTTGTTTAACTAACGCCTTACGATAAGCAATCAATCTGTCAATCTGATAATTAATATCCTGAAGTTTATACGATATTTCAAATTGCAGATTAAAGATTGCACCTTGCAAAGCAATCCTGTTAGCAGTGGCTTTCCCTTTATTCATTCTGAAAAATTCAAAGTTCCCGCAGAAATCAAAAATATAGAATTTCTCTTTATTTTCTCCGTCAAGCAGCCCTGGACAAAGTCTTGTGCCACGTCCAATCATCTGCCAGAATTTAGCTTTACTCATTACTTTTTTAAAAAATACCAAATTAAGGACTTCCGGCACATCAATACCGGTATCTAACATATCTACAGAGATTGCAATCTGCGGCAGCTTCTTTGGATCAGAAAACTCATCAATCGCACTCTGCGCATATGTCATATAATTATCTATTACTTTTGCATAACCAGGAAGATGCGGATACTCTTTATTAAAAACTTCAAATATCTTTTCTGCATGATTATGATTTTTTGCAAAAATAATAGTCTTTCCAAGCTTCTGTCCGTAATCAATCTTTATACCATCTGTCATCAGAATATTTAACACTTTCCTTATGGTATCCTCATTAAATACCCATGTATTAAGCGCCGATGAAGATATTAATTCAGGCAAATCCCCATGTTCACCCTCAAATGTTTTCTCATATTCTTCTTTATCTCTTTCCGACAATTCGTCATATACAATTCCATCCTCAATAAACTTGAGCTTCGATTCAACAGAAACATAATCAACAAGATATCCGTCCTTTACCGCCTGCGCCAAATCATATCCATATGTCGGAACACCATTTTCTAACTCAAACACCTCATATGTATTTTTATCAATTTCATCCTTTGGTGTAGCCGTAAGGCCAACCAATGGAGCGTCAAAATAATTAAAAATATCTCTATACTTATTATAAATTGATCTGTGTGCCTCGTCGCATATCACAAGATCAAAATGCCCGCATGTAAATAATTTCCCGGATTTGTCATTTACAGTATCAATGCAATTCATCATCGTCTGATAAGTCGAAAAAACGCAATGTGCATTGTAATTATCTTTTTCCTCTACTAAATTCGTACACGATAAACTCTGCAGGTTATTCACAAAACTTCTCTTCGCCTGCGTAACAAGCGAATTTCTGTCAGCCAAAAATAAAATATTCTTTACCCAGCCGGCTTTCAACAGGCAATCACACAGCGCAATTACTGTTCTTGTCTTTCCCGATCCTGTCGCCATAACAAGCAAAGCTTTTCTGCGATTTTTTTCATCAAAGCTGTTACATACCGCTTTAATGGCTGCCTCCTGATAATATCGTCCGGCAATATCTTTATCCACCATAACATGCTTAAGACTTGTTCTCATGCTCAATAAATTGAACCACTTCTCCAAATCCCTTTTTGAATAAATAGCAGCACACTTTCTCTCAGGATATTGACCGTCAATAATGTGAGTTTCAAACCCATTTGTAAGAAAAATTACCGGTTTTCTTTTATATTTTTTCGCTAACAAATCTGCATAAAGCTTTGCCTGCTGCCTTCCCTTTGAAACGTCAACGCAGGTTTTTTTAGCTTCTATGACCGCTAAAGGGCGGTGCATATCATCATAAAGAACATAATCGGCATATCCTACTTCTGACTTATTAGGCATTCCAAAAAGCTCTACTTCATTAATCCAATCCTTTCCCTCTGTCCATCCTGCATCCATCAACATAGAATCGATATAAAGCTTTCTGGTTTTGTATTCCGATAAATCAAGCGGCTTCGGAACATACGTCTGCTGCTGTTCCTGTCTTCTGGCAGATAATTCCTCCTTAAGCGAAGCATTTTCTTCAATTAATTTCTGCAAATCCAGTTCCTGTCTGGCAGTCCTCTCCTGTTCTTTTACCAACGCTGCTTTTGTAGCTTCTGCTTCCTCTTTTGATTCCTTTACTTTTTTAATCCTGGCACTTATTATTGTTTTGTCAAAAGAGTGCTCTTCATAATTATCTGAATAACAATATGCTATGTAATCTAAATAAATAAACAGATTCTCAAGACAAAGCATAGCCTCATCTCTGCCTAATTTTTTATTACTGTGAGCAACGTTATTTCCGCTTCTGCGGATATAATCCATACGTTTCCACAAATCAGGTCCCACAATCTGTCTATAATCTTCCGCATTCATTAAACTTTGCAGATTATCCTGATATGGCATTTCAAGTTCAGAATCCACTGAATACATCCACTTCAATGCAAATTCCATTGCTCTGCGGCTATTGATAATACTTGCCTCCGGATCCATAAGAATAATCTTTTCTGCCGATATGGCAACGTCCGCAAAACTTGAAAATTTCGATTCAGCTTTTAAGTAGTCAAAATTGGTTATCATAGGCACCTCCCAATAAATAATTCCTACAACCTGTCCATCTGCATTAATACACTCTCTTTTGAATATTGGTTAATCAGATTATCGTAATTAAAAAACTTTACATAATTGCGAATACTACTGTAAATGTTTCTTTCCATCAAAGTGTTAAACTGACTTCTTCGGCTTTCATCAGCAATAATATAAAAATCTGCCCTGAAATCCTGAAGTTCATAAAATTTATCCAATGAATTGGTAATATTCGTAGAATGTTCAACCTCATAAAATCTGAATGGCATTCTTCTTTCATTAAACCAAATCACATCGACAGTCTTAGCTCTATTTGCTATTGCTTTATATGTAAAAGCAGGCAGTTCGGACTCTGCCGTAAGCTCACAAAGCTTTCTTTCTAAAAATTTTTTATTTTTATCCTGATTCGGAACATAAGTCCTATAATTATGCATATTCCCTAACTCTACAATAATCCCCTGATAATAAGAATGCGTAAATGTCTCATCACTCTTAACATCATTATCCAAAATCCCCAAATGTCTTAGCACATATTCCTTACACTCTGTTAGCGCCCATAATCCCGGCTTTATCCTAAAAAATTCATTGTGTATTTGAACAATCTGTCTGATACTCGCTTGAGGAGTTTTAGTTTTCCAATTACTGAAATCTACAATTTGATTTAATTGTTGAAACGTAGCATAGCCGCCATTACGTCGCATTGCTTCTATAACATTGTCTTTCTGAGACATCTGTTTTCACCTCCATTCATTACTACAACTTTTGATTTGTCGACTTGGTTGACGAAGTCGGAAAACTCTCTTTGCTTCCCAATCGGCGGAAGAATAATATCTGTTTTTAATATTCCATCCTGACCAATTGTCGTCATAGTAGCTGTCTTTGATTGGGCAATTACTTGATTTCTAAAATAATTCATTGTTGATAGCGTTTGCATGAATTCAGGTACACATTTACTCAAATCTAACGGCAAGCGAATTACATGACATTCAAATAATACATTGTTTTGCACATCTTCAGGAATAATTGATGCTTTGCCAATACCTTCCGCAACCAATGACGAACGACAAAATAGCATATCACCATACTTTACTTCAAACTTCTCAATATCTTTATCATCTGCATTAGTTCTTGGTAATTCATCAATTTTAGAATACATTCTATTAACAATATTCGCTACACCAAGAACACTTACATTTCCATCATCCACATAGTCATCTCTCTTTGCAAAGAAACCGTTAGATACCTTACCACCTACAACCTCGGATATATTGACTACATCCCAACCAAAAGGATTTATTTGTGGCTCCCCAAACAGCTCGACAAATCGGGCTTTGATGAGGTCGTCTAAAGAACAAATCTCATCACTGCGTTTATCTAATATACCCTTTGTCGTTTTTAATATTTCAACTATCTCCTTCTGTTCTTCAACTGAAGGCAATTCGATTAATGCATCCGTGAGATTTCCTAACTTAATGTATTTAATCACTCCACCTATGGCTTGCTTTCTTAATTCTTCTATATAACCTTCCATAAAGTAATAGAGATATGGCATATACAACTTACCACTACCATTATCTTCTATTATGTACGTACGCTGATAAGCATCAAATTTCCCATTGTAATACTTAACATTCAAGTCACCATTTCCAGCAACCAAAACACACTCACAATCATACGAATATGTTGAAATTTTTAATGGTTCTTTTGAACAAGTAAAAAAAGGATATTGACCATCTTCAGATGCTGCGTTTGCATCAAGCTTACCAGTCTTTATTTTTGTCAATTCGCCTATTTTAACCTTCATCTACATCCTCGCCCTACAAATCCGAATTTGTATTATGAAATAAATTTTTGATGGGATGTCTTTACATTAGTCTGATTTACTATTGCATATTGCATAGTTGTATCAATCTGTGAATGACCTAATAGTTTTTGTACCTGTTCAATCGGCATACCCTTATCAATAGCTCTTGTAGCCATTGTTCGCCTAAACTTATGCGGATGGATTTTGTCCATACTAAGACTTCTTCCCAAACGCCTCATTCTAATTTCTACGCCACTGATTTTCAATCTATCAAATGGTGCGTCCAAAGTCACAAACAATGCCTGATTATTGTCTCTTCTATTGCTTAAATAATCTTGCAAATGAATCTTTGCTTTGGCATCAAAATATACTTTTCTTTCCTTATCACCTTTACCAAACACCACACATTCTCTTGCATCAAAATCTATATCTGAAATATTTAAATTAACCAATTCTCCTACTCGAATTCCGGTTGAATATAGTAAATCAATAATTGCCAAATCTCTCAAGCAATTACAATTATCCCGCAATAGTTCAATAGCCTCATCAGAAATTGTTTCTTTAACCTGCTGTTTTGTTTTTATTTTATGAATTCTTCTCATGGGGCTTTTCAAAAGATAATCCTCCTCTTCCAACCACGAGAAAAAACTGGAAATATTTCGACGAACATTATCTACCGTAACTTTACTGCAATTATTAACCTGCTGGTATTTCACGAGATAATGCCTTATTTCTTCAGTAGTTATCTTCCGAATTGGCGTAATAATATTAAGCAATAATTTTTCAATGGTTGTCCTATAATATTGAATCGTCCGTTCTGAACACCCCTCAATTCTCTTTGCCTCTAAAAATAATTGAAGATATTCTTGATTGCTTATCTCCGTTTTTGTAGATTCTTGTTCAGAAAAAGTTTTCAATAAAACTTCCTGCAACTTTTTCATTTGAGAAACGCTAAGATATTCCGCCATTTCATTGATAATTTTTACTACTTTTTCTTCCATGTTGATACTCCTTTCAATCGGTACCAACATCCTGCTCCAAAATAATTAAATGACTTTACTTTATATACTTTATATATTTTCTAACTCAACACCGTAATACGCTTCAATCCCTTCCTGCATTTTCACAAATGCAGGAATATAATCTTTCAAAATAACGTCAACTAATCTTCTTGCTGCCGTTTCATCATAAATATGTGTTAAATCATTTCTGCTTTTCAACATTCCAAGCCAAATATCTTCATCTATGAAATCAAAAATCGTAAACGCCGTTTTTAAAATCATTTTAGGAGAACCTGTTGCAGAAATGGATTGACCCTCATAACTTAACAATTCCTTTAACACTTTCCATCCCAATTCAAATTGCACAAAAAACTTATCAATGATTCCCCCTATAATAAATTCATTAGATAAATCTTCATCTTCTGCCGTAATAAGAACTTTCAAATTTGACTTAAAATGCTCAAATTTCTTCATATATTACTTTCCCTTCTTTTTTAATGATTTCTTTTAATTCGCTCTGTATTTTTTCATCCAGATTGATTATATCAAAACTCAGGAGCGTACTTGTTTCCTCATTTACATCCAACATAAAACGAACAAAATCCCCCCCTTGTACTGCCAGATCTATATCACTTTTCTCCTTAAAGTCTCCCCGTGCTCTCGAACCAAACAAAATCACTTTTTTCACTTTATACTTTCTGGCAATGTCACATATTTCCTCTAATACGATTGTTTTTATTCCTGTCTCTCCCATAGTCACCTCCCTCTTCACCCAAAATACTCCTGCATTAAACTATCAAATAATAATTGAGTTTCATCCAATGCTTTCTGCACAGCAACTTTTGATTTGTCGACTTGGTGGACGAAGTCGGAAAACTGTTCCTGCAAATCCATCGGTGGAATAATAAACTCTTTT
>ENA-OWYR01000759-OWYR01000759.1-human-gut-metagenome-genome-assembly--contig:-NODE-759-length-11019-cov-16.0546_pt1 | contig 11019 bp, 9 predicted proteins | sample MGYA00249753_ERZ652092 | MGnify/ENA primary metagenome ERZ652092 (study PRJEB26925, sample SAMN05827204) | human gut metagenome | biome: ENVO:2100002; feature: ENVO:00000062; material: ENVO:00002003... | reverse complement strand
TTCATTATATGGCAAAAAAATTCTATGGGCCACAGGCGGTGAGTATGTGCATGGATGGGGATATCATGCAGGTGTATCTGGCAAATGAAAGTATGGACGCACAGTCATATCAGGTTGCCTTTTATGTGAAAAATATGGAATGCGAGATTCTTGAGAAGCTTACCGGAACGGGCACTGTGGGTGTGCAGGAGTCTGCTCCGATCCTGGCGGTGGATGTTTCCGGATGGGAAGACAAGAAGTATGAGATCTTTCTTGAGGCGGAAGTGACACTTGCTGACGGAGATGTGCTCTGTGATGTGGAGACCCTTGTTCCGTATAAATATCTGGAGCTGGATAAACCGGAGATCACTGCCGAGGTGGAGGAGCAAGGTGATGCATTTGTGATCCATTTAAAAAGCAGCTGCTTCAGTCCGTTTACAGCTATTGGATTTACTGATGCGGATGTTACTCTGGAGGATAATTTTTTCCATATGACAGATGGAGAGGAAATGTGTGTCCGGCTTGATAAGAAAGATATCCGAAATGGAGAGATTCTGGATGCAGCGGATCTGACACAGCAGATGGAGATCTTGACGCTGGCATAGAAAGCTTTTAAATAAAAAAGACGCGGCCTTTTATCGGAGGATAAAAAGGTTCGCGTCTTTTTTTATATGATATTAGGGGATCATCATGGGTTTGCGTGTGTTTACATTTGATTACGATATTAGGGATCAGAATTCGTAATTTTTATGTCTTTTGAAGAAATCCTTAGTTTCCTTTACAACCACACCGCTCAGGGCAAGAAGAGCGATCAGGTTCGGGAATGCCATCAGGGCATTGAAGATATCTGCGATGTTCCATACAGCTGCTACAGTCATATATGGTCCGATGAATACGCAGATGATGTACAGCCAGCGGTATGTTGTAACTGCGGCTTTGTTTCTGTTGAACAGGTATTCCAGACATCTTTCACCGTAGTAATCCCATCCAAGGATCGTTGTGAATGCGAAGAATACCAGGCACAGCATCAGTGAGAAGGATGCTACAACCGGCGGGAAAGGAAGTCCTTTCTGGAATGCGGCTGTTGTGATGGCAACACCCTCAAGACCTGTGTTCCATGTTTCTGTAATGACGATGGAAAGACCTGTCATTGTACAGATCACGATAGTATCAATGAATGTACCTGTCATGGATACAAGACCCTGACGTACCGGCTCCTTTGTCTGAGCTGCAGCGGCTGCGATCGGGGCACTACCAAGACCGGACTCATTGGAGAAGATACCGCGGGCGATACCCTTCTGCATAGCTACGACCATGGTTCCCATTGCGCCACCTGCAAGTGCACTTCCTGTGAAAGCAGATTTTACGATAGTTACGATCGCTGTAGGTACTGCAGTGATGTTTGTGATCACGATGATCAGTGCCAGTGCAACATAGAGAACTGCCATAAATGGTACAACGACCTGGGATACCTTTGCGATTCTCTGGATTCCGCCGAGAACGACAAGTCCTACACATACGGTAAGTATCAGACATGCAACTACAGTTGCCCAGGAATATGTATTTCCGAAAAGTGCTACTGTGTGTGCTTTATCCGGGTCAAAGAAATTGGTAACTGCAGATGAGATACCGTTTACCTGTGTAAAGGTTCCGATACCGAAAAGTCCCACACCTGCTCCGAAAAATGCGAAGATCTTGGCAAGCCATCTCCACTGTTTTCCCATACCGTTTTCGATGTAGTAGAAAGGTCCGCCGAGAACGTGGCCTTCTTTGTCAATGGTACGGTACTTGATCGCCAGAAGTCCTTCTGCGTATTTGGTTGCCATTCCGAAGAATGCGGCTACGATCATCCAGAAAAGTGCTCCTGGTCCGCCGGCTGCGATAGCAGTTGCGACACCTACGATATTTCCGGTTCCGATGGTTGCTGAAAGTGCAGTACACAGAGCTCCGAAGCTTGTGACCTCACCATCGCCGCCTTCTTCATTTTTTACCATGAATTTCAATGCCTTTCCGAGGTGCCTTACCTGTAAAAGACCTAACCGAGAGGTTAACAGAATTCCTGTGAACAGGATCAGAATGATCAGCGGAAGTCCCCAAACGACTCCGTCAAACCATGTGATAAAGTTGTTGATTTGTGTAAACATTACTCTTTCCTCCATCCTTTTGCCTGAGAGATTTACAGCATTTTGTGTGCTGCGTACACCTTCGGCGCTCTTCCCTTTTGATTTGAAGAGACTCTCCTGAGTTTTTTTATTTTTGAATGATGCCAGGACCTTTTTGTGTACGGTAGTGGCGGTCATTCGTTCTGTGTAGAAAAACACTGTAACACAGAGTATCACATGAATTGATGGATTTCAATGGTTTTTTAAAAAAAATTGCATTTATTAGAAAAATTAATCGACATATAATCAGGATCTGGTAAATTGTTATTTTTCTATCAGCGGATGTTCTTTGTAATACATGCGGGTGAAATGCAGAAATGTCAGCATATCGCCGCTGATATATTTGCTTTTTTTCCATACCATGCCGATTTTTATGCGGACAGGTGGATTGAGCGGGATACCGGTAACATTGGAAGTGGAAAAGTTATCGGTCATGCTGGAGTAGAGAAAGCAGCCATATTTTCCGGTTTTTACAAATTGTAGGGTGGTGTAGATCTGGCTGCTCCGCATAACGATATTGGGTGTGTGGCCATCCATCTCAAAACGCATTTTCAGGATCTGATTCTGGACGGAGTCAGCATTGAAAAAGATCAGCTGCTCTTTCGCCATATCTTTTGTTGTGACTGATTTTTTTTCTGCCAGCCTGTGGTCGTTGCTCACACAGAAAACCACCTGGTCGTTGGCCAGGACGGTGTTGTGAAATTTATCTATATTATACTGTTCCATATTGACCAAAGCTACATCCAGGGTGTCATCCTGTACCAGATTGCAGGCACGGACAGATCCGTATTCTTCCAGTACTACGGCAATTTCCGGGTGCTTTTCGTGAAACGCCGTAAGCAGCTCCGGAAAAAATACGGTACTCAACATGGGAGGGATCCCGATGCGAAGAGGGGGCTTTATCCTGGACATGCTGGAGTAATCGGCCTGAAGCTCATTACAATATTGAAGGATATAGGTAGCTTTTTTGTAGAAGGACTCTCCCTCCTGGGTCAGACTCAGCTGATTTCCTTTTCTGGAAAAAAGACTGATCCCGAATTCAATCTCCAGATCGCGGATAGCCATGGAAATGGTGGGCTGGGTCACATATAATTCTTCGGCTGCCTTTGTGATGCTGTGGCAGCGGCTGGCTGTGCAGAAATAGCGTAGTTGATTCAGTGTCATGATAAACCTTCTCTCGATGTATTGTCAGATTAAATTTTTTAGTAAAGTTTTTCATTTCCGTCCGGAAAAGATGTGACAGAGTATTTGGGTGTCTACATAAAAATAGCATAGAAATATAATTTTTGCCAGATTCATTTGCTGATACGCTGATTTTATGTTAGTAATGTACAAAAATTATCATTAAAAACTGATACTATAAATATTTTTTATGCGGATATATGTTTCATTAATTTGTTTTTTTATATGTACACCGGTTATAATGGAACCATCAAAAGAAACGTGTACGGCCTATACTTTTCAGGAAAAAACCAAATGGAAGGAGAGTACAGAAATGTCTCAGACAACTATCACATTGCTGTTTCTTGTGTTCACCATTATCAGTTTCATCCTTGAAAAAATTCCTCTTGGTCTGACGGCTTCGATCTGTGCGATCGGCCTGACCCTTACAGGAGTTGTGGATGCAACAACAACATTTTCACAGTATGTAAACAGTAACGTAATCCTTTGCGTTGGCATGTTTGTAGTAGGCCAGGCATTGTTCGAAACAGGAATGGCAAATAAGATCGGAGGACTGGTCACGAAATTTGCCAGAACAGAAAAAACACTGATCATTGCGATTATGGTGATCGTAGGTGTAATGTCTGGATTCTTATCCAATACAGGTACTGCAGCAGTGCTGATTCCGGTAGTTTGTGGAATCGCCGATGAGTCCGGTTATTCCAGAAGCCGTCTTCTGATGCCGCTGGTATTTGCCGCAGCACTTGGCGGAAACCTTTCTATTATCGGTGCACCCGGAAACCTGATGGGTGTGAATGCACTTCAGGAGATGGGGCTTTCCACAAGCTTCTTTATGTATGCGCCGGTTGGAGTTCCGATGCTTCTGATTGGAATCCTTTACTTTGTCCTTATCGGATATAAATTCCTTCCGGATGGAAAGAATGCATCCGGTGCAGCTCTTGAAGATCAGCAGGATTTCAGCCATGTACCGAAGTGGAAACAGACTGTTTCCCTGGTAGTACTGATCCTTGTGATCCTTGCAATGATCTTTGAGAAAGAGATCGGCATCAGCATTGAGGTTTCCGCATGTATCGGAGCGATCCTCCTGGTTCTGACAGGAGTTATTTCCGAGAAAGACGCACTGAAGTCCATTGACCTGAAGGTTGTATTTCTTTTCGGCGGTTCTCTGACACTTGCAAAAGCATTGGATACAACCGGAGCCGGAGAACTGATCGCAGATAAGATCGTAGGACTTCTTGGAGCAGATCCGAGTCCGATCCTTCTTCTTCTGGTGATTTTTATTGTAACCTGTGTGCTGACAAATTTCATGTCAAATACAGCAACCACAGCACTGATGATTCCAATTGCGGTATCTCTTGCAAACAACCTCGGAGCAGATCCGAGAGCCGTTGTTATCGCAACTGTTATCGCAGGTTCCTGTGCATATGCAACACCGATCGGTATGCCGGCAAACACCATGGTAGTCGGTCTTGGAGGATACAAATTCAAGGACTATGTGAAATCCGGTCTGCCGCTGATCCTGGTATCCTTTGTGATCTGTATGATCCTGTTGCCGATCCTGTTTCCGTTCTATCCGTAAGGAGAGAAACTTTTGAGTTACTGTTCACTTTGTGACCAGCAACACTTTTGATCAATTAAGTTCATTCCCTCCTGTACTGATCATACAGTACAGGGGAAGTGATAAATAAGCCAAAAAGCCATCTTAACCATTAATCAGCCAAAATTAATGATGAAACAACCAACAAAAACCTATGTAACTAAAAAACATTAAACCATCGAACCATATCAGGAGGTAAATCATGACTAAGGAAAATGGAGTTAAAGTATTAACAGACATGGTAGCAGATTTTGTTGCCCATATTGGAAAAAAATTACCGGATGACGTAGTTAATAAACTTGAAGAGCTTGGGTCACAGGAAACAGCTGCACTTCCAAAGGTTCTTTATGAAACAATGACAAAGAACCAGGGACTTGCTGTAGAGCTGAACCGCCCAAGCTGTCAGGATACAGGAGTTCTTCAGTTCTGGCTGAAATGCGGAACAAATTTCCCGTATATCAATGAGCTGGAAGCACTTCTGAAAGATGCCGTTGTCCAGGCTACTTTTGCAGCACCGTTAAGACATAACTCAGTTCAGACTTTTGATGAGTACAATACAAAGAAAAATGTTGGTAAAGGAACCCCGACTGTATGGTGGGATATTGTTCCTAACAGCGATAAATGTGAGATCTACGCATACATGGCAGGCGGCGGATGTACCCTTCCTGGAAAAGCAATGGTTCTGATGCCAGGTGCCGGTTATGAGGGTGTTACCGATTTCGTTCTGGATCAGATGACAACTTACGGACTGAATGCGTGTCCTCCGCTTCTTGTTGGTGTTGGGGTAGGTACATCTGTAGAGACAGCTGCCCTGAACTCCAAGAAAGCGCTGATGCGCCCGATCGGTTCTCACAATGACAACGCAAACGCAGCAAAAATGGAGAAGCTTCTCGAGGACGGTATCAATGCCATTGGCCTTGGACCGCAGGGTATGGGCGGAAAGTATTCTGTAATGGGTGTCAACATTGAGAATACCGCACGTCATCCATCTACCATCGGTGTTGCAGTAAACGTTGGATGCTGGTCTCACCGTCGTGGACATCTGGTTGTAAATCCGGATCTTACAGTAACCTGTGATACTCATTCCACATGGAAATTTAATGCTTAATATAAACGGAGGGAAAAATCATGATCGAAATCAGAGGAGATAAAAAAGTTCTTATTACACCTATAAGCGCAGAAGACCTGGCTGATATCAAAATCGGCGATATTGTATGGCTGGACGGAGATCTGATGACCTGCCGTGACGTTGCTCACCGTCGTCTGGTTGAGTATGGAAGAGAGCTTCCGTATGATATCCGCAACAAAGCGATTTTCCATGCCGGCCCGATCGTTCGTAAGATCGAGGGTACAGAGGATGATTATGAAATGGTTTCTGTAGGACCGACAACTTCCATGCGTATGGAGAAGTTCGAGTATGAGTTTACAAAACTGACTGGTGTCAGAGTGATCGTTGGTAAAGGTGGTATGGGCCCGAATACGGAGCGTGCTTGTAAAGAGTTCGGTGCTATCCACTGTGTTTTCCCGGCTGGATGTGCAGTTGTGGCTGCTACAGAGGTTGAGAAGATTGTTGAGCATCACTGGGATGAGCTTGGTATGCCTGAGACTTTATGGTGCAACAAGGTTAAAGAATTTGGGCCGCTGATCGTATCTATCGATGCACAAGGACGTAACCTGTTTGAGGAGAACAAGGTTGTATTTAATGAGCGTAAAGAGGCTGCCAAGCAGGCAATTTATCCTGAGGTTAAGTTCATTAAATAATATTGGATATTGAAAAAATTTTTCGGGATATCTGAAATAACGAGGCTCTGCCATGAGAGCTTCGGGATTGACTGGTGATTGTGAAATTGAATTAACAGCGTGATATAAAAAAGAGAGATGTCCGGCAGATCATATAATGTGGTCTGCAGGATGTCTTTTTTTGTTGTTTTTTGTTGTTTCTTGGGGCTTTTGTGTTTTACAGGGGTGAGGGGGTGTGATAGAATATAAGCGTTGCAGCAGGCTGGTTATTAAGGTATTATCTGGTATGGATCTTGCGCAGTGAAGGTGGATCGTGGATATCTGCCTGACAATATTTTCAGAGAGGATGAGGTATGAGGTTTATGGGGGATTTTTTGAAGAACATTAACTGGAAGCATGTTCTGATCATGTGTATCGGAAATGTTTTTGCAGGTATGGGGATTGGAATTTTCAAGCTGGCCGGGCTTGGAACGGATCCGTTCAGTGGAATGAATATGGCGGTTGCGGATATGATTGGTATGGCGTATGGTAATTTCCAGCTGATTGTAAATATTGTGCTGCTGATCATTGAGATTGCTTTTGGCAGAAGGTTCCTGGGGATCGGTACGGTTGTGAATGCGGTTTGTCTGGCTTATATTACTACTTTCTTTTATAATATTTATACTGGTGTTTTTGGATTGGAGCTTGTGGCGCTGCCGGTACGTTTGGTGGCACTGTGTGTGGGTGTTGTGATCTGCTGTCTGGGACTGTCGATGTATCAGATGCCGGATGAGGGGGTTGCGCCTTATGATAGTCTTTCGCTGATCATGACAGAGAGATGGCCGAAGATTCCTTATTTCTGGCACAGGATGTCTAATGATGTGCTTTGTGCGCTGATCTGTTATCTGACTGGTGGTGTTGTGGGTATTGGTACACTGGTGACGGCTTTTGGGCTGGGACCGGTGATTCATTTCTTTAATAGGGTTTTTACCGGGAAGCTGCTTGCCTGGGTTGATGGTGAGTGAGTTTGTAGTTGTATGGGTTGAGCTGAACTGGCTGCGGGATGTGGCTGGTTCGGCTTTTTTTTGTGAAAAGGGACGCCCGTGAGGCGTGTGCTGCCTGCCGCCGGGGCTTCGTCGGGGGCTGGCTTCTAGGCTGCCGGGAATCAGCTCCCCTCCTGCAGAGTCCGGCGACAGGCAGCACACGCCTCACGGGCTGGCTTTTCAGGGCGGTAGGGTAGTGTGGCTGCTCGGTAGTTGGATGAGCTATCAGCGCTTCGCTGGATAGCTGGGAGGAAAGGCTGATTTTGCAGTAAGTGGCCGAAAAAAAATTACCGATGCGAATATCCATTTGACTGGATCTCTTTACCTTGACATCTTCCGTGAGAGTATGCACAATAAAGGTATCATAAACTTGCCGGACAGAGATAAAATATGAAACAAGAGTAATAAACATGCAGAACATTTTCATCGTAGCAGACATGCCAGATCAGACTTGTCTGTTAAGAAGGATGAAACCGCAGGAAAGGAGAATGCTATGAAAAAGAAGCTTCTGAAAAAATTAATGGTCCTTGCGCTGTCCGCAGTAACTGCCTTCAGTGCGGTACCGGCAGCAACGGTAACAGCAGCAGGTAATCCTTATCCTACAACACAGGATGTGGATCGAGATGGCTTATACGAGATCCCCTGCACACGTTTTGCATGGCAGTGCGTGTATGACAGACAGGGAATCGCATTGCCTTCATGGGGAAATGCGGTAAGCTGGTGGCAAAATGCTATCAATCAGGGCTATGCAGTAGGAAATGAGCCTGTTCCCGGTTCTATTGCTGTATGGAGCGGAGATTATTACGGACATGTTGCTTATGTAACAGCTAATCTTGGAAACAACAGATTTACGGTAGATGAGGGAGGAAGAACGGACAAAGATCAGACATCCTCTCATGGAGTTGCATATGGATATACACTGACCAATGCAGTCGGAGGAAGGCGCCCTTATGATTCCAACAAGGTGTTGCTTGGCTTTATCTATCCGGGCGTTCGTGTACCGGGCAAGCCATATGTGAGCGTGAATCCGGGAAAAGCGAATCAGACCACAACGTTTTCCTGGAATGCAACAAGCTATGCCAGATATTATGATGTATATGTGTATAAAGCAGGAGAATCCAATCCGATGCGAGTTCAGTATGGAGTGAATGGAACAAGCTGGTCCTGCACATTGCCGGCGGGGAATTACAGGGTAGCGGTGGCATCTGTGAATCATGCACAGTATGCATATACATTTTCGGATTCTGTGAATTTCACTGTCCAGGCAGCTCCGGTCACACATACACATAGCTATCAGAGAGTAACAGTAAAGGCAACCACCACTGCCAACGGATATACACAGGAGCAGTGCAGATGCGGAAGTATACAGAATAAACAGATCATCTATTATCCGAAAAAAATACAGCTTTCCAGAACAAGCTATACTTATAATGGAAAAGTAAAAAAGCCAACGGTAAAGGTTACAGACAGCAACAACAGGGTGATCAGTGCAGACAACTATACAGTTACCTATTCTGCCGGAAGAAAATATGTTGGAACTTATCGGGTAACAGTTCGGTTTAAAGGCAATTACTCGGGAACCGTTACAAAAACCTTTAAGATCACCGGAAAAGCTCATAAACACAGCTACAAAAAACAGGTGAAGAAAGCAACTACATCCAGGAACGGATATGTGCAGTATCTTTGCTCCTGCGGTGCAGTGACCGGAAAGAAAACCATCTATTATCCGAAGACAATAAAGCTTTCTGCCACAAGCTATACATATGACGGAAAAGTAAAAACACCGAAGGTAAAAGTAACCGGTGCGAATAAAAAAACCATCAGTTCCGGCAATTACAAGGTGTCATATTCCCGTGGAAGAAAAAATGTTGGTACTTATAAGGTAACGGTGAAGTTTAAGGGGAATTACAGCGGAACCGTAACAAAGACCTTTAAGATCAAGGCGAAACCTAAAAACTGGGTTTATGTGGATACGCTTCCCAAGAATATTACTTCCGATAAATATACGATCCAGTATAAACACACCTATCAGAAAACAACCTCCAGCTATGTCAATGATGGTGGTGTTTATGAGTCCGTAAGACCACTGGAGACATCTGCTTCCAGACAGCTGGTGGGCTATTATTACTATCATTTCTGCGGACCGAATACCGGAAAGAATGTAAACTTCGCACAGACGGGCTCTTATGTACATTTTGACAGTGTGGCAGCCAGTCAGGTAACCGTAGCTGCTTCCGGCGCAGATGGAGATGACCCGAGCATTACCTATTATCTGCTGAACTGGAACGGGAACGGCAGCCGGGTGTGGTGCTCCAGCGGAACTACCTGCGACGGTGCATACGGAAGCCACGGAGCCAGAGGCCAGGCCTGGTACCGCATGAACCAGTACCAGAACAAAAAACTCCAGACTCAGATCACAACCTCCGAAAGTGATTGGACAACCGGTAAAGACAGCACAGCAGTAAAAACCGTTTACCGTTATAAAGCAAAATAGATCATAGATCAGTCATAAATCACAGTCATAAATCAGAAACTCCCTCATGTATCAGAAAAAACTGATATGTGAGGGAGTTTTTTTGCAGAAGGATATTTGTAGTCTGCGCCGTATCTGGTTGATTGCCATAAAATATTGTGTCGAAATACAGAGAAACAACAGGAAGGAAAAATCTTGGATGCAAGATAAAAATATGATATTCTATAAGTATCTTATAAGACTTATTCTAGCCGTATGGCATTCACAGATGTTTCAGATCTGAAACGGAATTTCCATTTTTTATCAGACAAGGAGAAGATTAATTGAATACGAAATTAAAGGCTTATTTTCCAATGATAAGAACCCGCGAGGAGATTTTGCGGGACATTCAGCAGAACATAAATCTGACAGAGAGATTTTATAGCTGGAAAGAAGAACAGAGAGAGGAATTTATGGATTTCTGTACGGGAGTGAAGGGGGTGAAAATGCTGTATGATGCATTTTTTAAGGAAATTATGAATCCGGAAACAGTACCGGAAAGATTAGAGGATTTTCTTGAAGTATTGCTTCAGAGAAAGGTGAAAATTATCGAAGTTTTACCAGGAGATTCTACAAGACTGGCAGATGAGCAGTCTCTTTTGATCATGGATATTCTGGTACGATTTGATGATGGTTCATATTGTAACGTGGAAGTGCAAAAAATAGGTTACGCTTTTCCTGGGGAAAGATGCGCATGTTATTCTTCTGATCTATTATTAAGGCAATATAAAAATGCCCGAAGTACCAGAAAAGAGAATTTTTCCTATAAGGATATAAAAAGTGTATATACAATTGTACTGATTGATAAAAGTACAGGAGCTGTCT
>ENA-OWYR01000750-OWYR01000750.1-human-gut-metagenome-genome-assembly--contig:-NODE-750-length-11083-cov-10.7655_pt1 | contig 11083 bp, 8 predicted proteins | sample MGYA00249753_ERZ652092 | MGnify/ENA primary metagenome ERZ652092 (study PRJEB26925, sample SAMN05827204) | human gut metagenome | biome: ENVO:2100002; feature: ENVO:00000062; material: ENVO:00002003... | reverse complement strand
CCGCAGGGCCTCCAGCAGGCCCGCCCCGGCCCGCGCCCCGGTGACGGCCAGGAAGGGGCCGTCCGGCAGGGGGACAGGGGGCGCGAAGGCGGCCCGGAGGGCCGCTTCGTCCAGGGTGGCGCCCCGGTAGGCCCCGTACTCCGCCGCCAGCCGCTCCAGCTCCCCCCGGAGCCGGGCCTTGGCGTAGCCGTCGTCGTGGTGGGGAAGGTCCAGCAGGAAGAGGAAATCCAGCCCGCCCTGGGCGCGGAGCACGTCGTAGCAGCGGCGGATGGAGTCGCAGCAGTTGACCAGCACCAGCTCCCTCACGCCGTCCCGGCGGCACTCCTCCAGCACCGCCTTGGCGTGGCAGCAGAAGTGGTTGTGGGTCAGCGCCTCGGCGTGGGAGAAGGCGTTAGCCTCCCGGTTGAGAAGGGCCGGCTGGCCGCCCAGGGCGGCCAGCAGCTCCACGGGGGTGTATTTACAGGTATATCCGATCATCTGCATCCCTCCAGCAGCTCCAGAAAGGCCTGGAGCCGGGTGACCATCTGGCCGTCGTTCACGTTGCCGCTGTCGCAGCTATCCCCATCCAGCACCAGGGTGGGGAACCCGGCGGCCTCCAGCCGGCGTTTGACGAGCTGGGCCGCGCCGGAGGTCTGCTTGCAGCCCCAGTGGCAGAAGTACACCGCCCCGTCGGCCCGGAGGAGGCGGGCCAGCTCCGCTGCCCGCTCCGCCCGGCGCTCCGCACCGCCGTTGAAGGAGGAGCAGACCAGCCGCCGGGCCATGGACTCATAGGGGCGCTCCGGCTCGGGGAGCACATCGGCATCCAGGGCCATGTCGCACCCCACAATCTCCACGTCGGGGCGGAAGTTCAGCAGGGCGCGCAGGCTGTCCTGCCAGTGGGGGAGGGTGTGCAGCCACAGAATCCGCTTTCCACGCCGCCCCTCCGGCAGGGCGGCCACCTGGGCGCAGAGCTGCTCGGTGTAGCGCAGGGCCTCCGGCGAACCCAGCATGGAGTGGGTGGCGAAGACGGAGAGCATCTCGGAGGTCATCTCGTCAGAGAGGGAGCGCTCCGCCCGCAGGGACAGGTAGCGGTGGTAGCCCTCCACGGTGGCCCGGGAGCGGGCCACCGCGGCCCGCAGCGCGTCCTCCTCCAGGGGGCGCCCCCCGTGGGCCTGGACAAAGGCCGCCATGGCCCGGAGCTGTTCGGCCACCTGGGCGACACTCTCCTCCGAGGGGGCGTAGGGCACGTCCACCGTGAAGCGTGGGACGTCCCAGAACTCCGCCAGCCGGCGGAAGGTGAGCTGGTTGGCGTCGCAGGCCAGGGAGGTGTTGAGGATGAACCGGGGCCTGGCCATGACGCCGGTCTCGGCCAGGCCAAGCAGGATTTTGTGGTAGGAGCAGTAGCTCTCCGGCACGCCCCGCTCCTCCGCCGCCTCCACGAACACCCGCTCCGCCGCCGTGGACACCAGATAGCAGGACAGCCCCTCGGGCAGCACCGGGGGGATGTTCAGGGCGTGGAGCACCTCGCAGGGGAGGAAGATGTTGACGCAGGCCGCCCGGCCGGGGCGGCCCAGGGCGGCGGCCATGGAGCGGGCCGTGTCCCCCTGCATGGCGCACCGGGCGGGGAGCACGTTTTTGGGCGGGAAGTACTTCATCTGTACCCCCACCAGGGTGTAGGCCGTGCGGAGCAGGGCGCGGGCACGGTCAGGGTGCCCGGCCACCTGGCGGGAGATCAAGCGGCCCAGGGCCTCGATGGAAGAGCTTGGCATAGAGACTCCTTTCCGAAAAAACGGGCCGCCCGCTCGGGCGGCCCGAAGCATAGGGTTCTTTCTTACAGAGGCTTCAAGGAATCGTAAGAAAATCTTTCTTGCCAGCGGCGCGGGATATTTGCTATTCTATACCCACGCAGACGAAAGAGAGGTTTTTCTATGGAAATCATATGCAGTACCACTTATGACCGGAGGGCGCTGTCTGCGCTGGCCAGGGCTCTGCGTAAAACCGTCCGCAGGACGCGCTCACGGCTGCTGCGCGTCTGGTGCTGGGTGCTCCTGGTGCTGAGCCTGCTGTCGGCCTGGGTCTCCTGGGGCGAGTGGGGAACTGTGGCGCTCAATGGGGCGGTGGCCGTCCTGATGCTGGCCGTTCTGCTGGGGGAGGACGCAATCAACGCCTTCTTTGCCAGGCGGAATGCCCTGCCGGGGATGGAGGTGTGCACGGTGCGCTTTTTGGAGGAACACTATGAAACCAAAATCGCCGGCGCGGCCACTCAATGGAAATATAGCAAGCTCCTCCGGCTGGCGGAGAATGACCGTTACCTGGTGCTCATTCTGGGAAAGAACCACGGCCAGCTCTGCGATAAAGAGGGGGTGACGGGCGCTGCCCCGGAGGAGCTCCGCGCCTTTCTGGAGAAAAAGACGGGGTTGACGGTTGAACGGTTCCGATAGCGGGGGCCGCCGCTTCGACACCGGGGCAATTTGTTTGCCCTGGGCATAAAAGAAATCTGTGGAATCCAGAAATGAAAACGGGACGGCCATCGGCCAACCGCCGCGGAGGAAAAAGCGGCCCGACGGGCCGCCGCCGCGTGTGCGGCGCACAAGTGTTTTGCCGGAGGCAAAACCTTGGCGGAGGGGCAATTCAGTTGCCCCGAGCATAAAAAAGAACTACGGAATCCAGAAACGAAAACGGGACGGCCATCGGCCGTCCCGTTTTCGTTTCTGGAGCAGGTGACGAGGCTCGAACTCGCTACCTCCACCTTGGCAAGGTGGCGCTCTACCAGATGAGCTACACCTGCAAGCGACGGATTATATTATAGCGAACCGTTCCGCCGCTGTCAAGGGGTTAATTCAAATTTTCTGCATTTTCTTCCGCGCCCTCCCACACGTAGCCCAGGGAGAGAAGGTCGGCGGCGGAATAGGTGGTGCCGGAGGCGTCGCGGGTGAGATCGACATAGTGGGCGCCGCCGTCGGCGGTGAGCTGGTTCCAGAAGTGGGGTTCGCCGTTCAGAGTACCCTCCACCAGAACGGAGCCAACCTCCATCTTCCCGCTGAGGAGCTGAAAGGTCAGGGCCAGCCCCTCGCTGTCCGCCCCGTCGCCCAGCAGGGCGTCCCAGGCGGTGGGACCGCCCTCCGGCCGGGCGCGGACGTGCTCCCGAACCAGGGAAAAGAGCTCGGCCTGCCGGGCGGAGGGGGAGAGCTGATGGGGCCGGAGAGGGAGCACCAGGGCATCTGCCGTGCTCTGGAGGTCATCGCTCTTTTGACGCAGCGCCTGGGTGTCCTCGGGATAGGTGAGCAGGATCTCCACAATGCGCTGCTGCCCGCCGGAGGCGGGGTAGAGGGAGACGGTAAACTCCGGCATGCCCAGGGCGCCGGCGGGCTCGTCGTAGTAGGCCTGCCGCACCAGGGCGGCAATGGAGTCGGCGCTCTCAGTGAAGTAGCCCACCCGCAGGGCCACCTCGCTCTGAAAATCAGCCAGGGCGGCGCGCACCTCGTCCCGGATGGCGCTGGTGCCGGTGACGTTGACCAAGCTGCGTATCTGCTCCCGGGTGCGGCGGTAGGAAATGGTAATGGTGGCCTCATAGGTGGTGAGCACCTTGGTGCAGTCGTTTTTGATAAAGTCCACCGCATAGGCCCCCAGAGGGTCGTCCTTGGCCACCTCCAGGCAGGCCCGGTTGAGATCCTCCTCCACATCCCCGTCATAGTCGTCGGTAAGCTGAATCAGCCCCTTTTCTGTCCCCTGGGAGACAAAAAACAGCACGGTGTTGACCAGCTCGGAATAGGTGCCCGCCTGGACGGCGGAGGAGTCCTCGGCCGTGGCCGGACGCTCCGTGTGCGGCTCCACCACTGCATAAGGGTTCTCCAGAAGAGAGGAGCAGCCGGTGAGCAGCAGGGCGCAGCTCAACGCCAGCGCCGCCGCCATGCCTCGTTTCAATGCCACGCCCTCCTCTCCTCAGTAGCCCAGAGGCTCGTTGACCAGCACCACCTCGGCCCGGCCGATGCCGGTGGGCCTCTCCCACAGCACCGCCAGGGCGCGGCAGATGCGCTCCGGGCTTTTGCAGTCATAGCATTTGTCCCCCCGGACGGCGCAGGGAGTCTTTTTGCCCAGACGCCGGGCGTTTTTGGGGGAGGCCACGTTGCGGGCCCGCCAGAGGGCGGCGTCGTAGTCGGGAGCCAGCTTGTTGACGCCCACGATAAAGTAGATCTCCTCATGGCCGAAGATGGTGGAGGCCACCCGGTTGCCCGTGCCGTCGATGTTGATGAGCTCGCCGGTCTCCGCCAGGGCGTTGACCGAGGTCAGATAGACCGGGGCGGCGGCTGCGTCTGCGAAGCTGTCCCCCAGCCAGTGGCTGCGCACCACGGCGTGGCTCTGGAGCCGATCGAGGAGGCCCAGCTCCTTGAGGGTGATGGAGCCGCCGTGCCCCACCGTTTTGCCGTCCAGCCTGCGGTCCAGGTAGTCCGCGGCCTCCGCCGCCGTGTCGAAGCAGGTCACATCGAAGCCGTGGGCCTCCAGATTTTTGCGTACCTTCTCAAAACCGGGCATAAACAGGTCTCCTTTCCAGCGTGAAATGACAGAGCACAGAGGGTTATCCGCCTGCGGGCAAAAAAGCAGGGCATATGCAGGACGGGGGGTGTCCAGGGGCGCGTTCTCCCGCCCCTGGACAGCTCAGAGATCGTTGTGCTTATACTCCCGGAAGCCGTCGCCCAGGATCTCGTGGGCCTCGCACACGATCAGGAAGGCGTTGGGGTCGATGCTCTTGACGGTCTGCTTGAGGGCCACGATCTGCTTCTGCTTGAAGGCCACCAGCAGCACCTTCTTGTCCTCTCCGGACCAGCCGCCCTCGCCGTGGAGAAGGGTGACGCCCCGGTCCATATCGTGAATAATGGCGTGGGAAATCTGGTCGTAGGCGTCGCTGATGATATAGGCCACCTTGGCGTTGTCCATGCCGTAGAGCACCTGGTCCATGACGAAGGAGGAGATATACAGGGCCACCACGCCGTAGAGGGCGCTGTAGATGTTGCGGAAGGCGACGGCCACCGCCACAATGACCAGCAGATCCACCGCCAGAAGCAGCCGCCCCATGGGCAGCCAGGCCAGCTTCAGCTTGAGCAGGCGGGCAATGAGATCGGTGCCGCCGGTGGTGGCGCCCTGGAGAAACACCACGCCCAGGGAGCCGCCCATGATCACGCCGCCGAAGATGCACCCCAGAATGGGCTCCATAGGCTCAAAGGTGTGAAGCATGTGGAGAATATCGATGAAAATGGAGGAGATGAACATGGAGTAAAGGGAGGACACCAGCAGGTGCCCGCCCAGCAGCTTCCACCCCAGCAGGAACAGGGGGATGTTCAGGATGATGACCACGGTGCCGATGGGGGCCCAGGGGAGGATGTGGTTGATGATCTGGCCCACGCCGGTGATGCCGCCGAAGCCGATCTGGTTGGGTTCATAGCACCAATTGAAGCCCACGGCGTACACCGCGGACGCCAGGGTGATCCACAGATAGGGGAGGACATACTGCTTTGCGACACGATTCATAGCCGATACCTTCTTTATTTTATTCCAGTAACGTCATCTGCTCCTCGGCCCGGTCCTCCGGCCGGAGCAGCATGCCTGCGATGGGCAGGGAGCGGGCCCGGTAGCGGGCGGCGTTGACGATGGTGGTGTCCGCCAGGGGGCGGGCGTCGGCCACCTTGTACTTGGGCTTGAGGGTCATGACGTTGACCCCCTGGGTGGAGCGGGTGGTCTTGGGGGTGAGGGCGGCGGTGTGGAAGACCACCGCCCGGCCCTCGGTGGAGGTCACCGCCATCTCCGTGTCCTCTGTCAGCAGGCAGGCCGCCGCCAGGGGGGACTTGTCGGAGTAAGCGCCCGTGAGCTTCTTGCGGCGGGTCTGGGTCTGATAGGCCGACAGGGCCACCCGGGCCACCTTGCCGTTTTCAAAGAAGAAGAACAGGTGCCCGGAGTAGTCGGCGGTGACACAGGCCCACACGAAGCCCTCGCCGGGATCCATGCCCAGCTTGGTGGGCAAAAAGTCGCCCAGCAGGCTGGCCTTGGAGTCGTCGAAGTCGCTCAGGCGGGCCTTGTAGCACTGCTGCCGGTCGGTAAAGACCAGCAGCTCGTCCCGGTTGGAGGCCTCCCACTGGAGCCAGGGGCCGTCCCCCTCCTTGTACTTCTGCTCCCCGCTCATGCGCAGGGACTGGGGGGTGATCTTCTTGAAGTAGCCCTCCCGGGAGCAGAACACATGCACCGGGTAGTCCGGGGTCTCGTCCTCCGCGTCCTCCGCGGCGGCGGTCTGGTACTCATAGACGATCTCCGTCCGCCGGGGGACGGCGTACTTCTTCTGCACCGCCTGGAGCTCGGCCACGATGAGCTTCTTGATGCGGCCGGGGTTGTTCACGATGTCCTGGAGGTCGGCGATCTCCTCCTCCAGCCCGGCCACCTCCTCAATGCGCTTGAGGATGTACTCCTTGTTGATGTTGCGCAGCTTGATGTCGGCCACGTACTCGGCCTGCACGCCGTCGATGCCGAAGCCGATCATCAGGTTGGGCACCACCTGGTCGTCCTCGTCGGTCTCCCGGATGATTTTGATGGCACGGTCGATGTCCAGCAGGATCTTTTTCAGGCCGCGGAGCAGGTGCAGCTTGTCCTGCTTCTTCTTCATCACGAAGTAAGTGCGCCGCCGCACCCCCTCCATGCGCCAGCCCGTCCACTCGTCCAGAATCTCCCGCACCCCCATCACCCGGGGCATGCCCGCGATGAGGATGTTGAAGTTGCAGGAGAAGGAGTCCTGGAGGGTGGTGGAGCGGAAGAGCTTGGCCATCAGCTTGTCCGGATCGGCCCCCCGCTTGAGGTCGATGGTGATCTTGAGGCCGTTCAGATCGGTCTCGTCCCGCATGTCGGCGATCTCCCGGATCTTGCCCCCCTTCACCAGCTCGGCCACCTTGTCCATGATGGCCTCCACCGTGGTGGTGTAGGGGATCTCGTAGATCTCGATGAGGTTTTCGCCCTTGAGGTAGCGCCACTTGGCCCGCACCTGGAAGGAGCCGCGGCCCGTCTCATAGATCTGCCGAAGGGCCCCCTCGTCGTAGAGCAGCTCGCCGCCGGTGGGGAAGTCGGGGGCCTTCAGGTGGTCCAGCAGGTTCACCTGGGGGTTCTTCAGAAAGGCCACCGTGGCGTCGCACACCTCGCCCAGGTTGAAGCCGCACAGGTTGGAGGCCATGCCCACGGCGATGCCCTGGTTGGCGCTCACCAGCACGTTGGGGAAGGTGGTGGGCAGCAGGGAGGGCTCCTGCATGGAGCCGTCGTAGTTGTCCACAAAGTCCACCGTGTCCTGGTCGATGTCGCGGAACAGCTCGGCGCAGATGGGGTCCAGCCGCACCTCGGTGTACCGGCTGGCCGCCCAGGCCATGTCCCGGGAGTACACCTTGCCGAAGTTGCCCTTGGAGTCCACCAGGGGGTGGAGCAGGGCCCCGTAACCCCGGCTGAGGCGCACCATGGTGTCGTAGATGGCCGCGTCGCCGTGGGGGTTGAGCTTCATGGTCTGGCCCACCACGTTGGCGCTCTTGGTGCGGGCGCCCCCCAGCAGGTGCATCTGGTACATGGTGTAAAGCAGCTTGCGGTGGGAGGGCTTGAACCCGTCGATCTCCGGGATGGCCCGGGAGACGATGACGCTCATGGCGTAGGGCATGTAGTTGATCTCCAGCGTCTCGGTGATGGGCTGTTCCAGCACCTCGGGCCGCAGGCCCATGACGTTGGGGTTGATTACCTTCTTTGCCCCCTCCTCGGGGGCCTTCTTTTTGGGCATTGGTATCAGTCCTTATTCAGAATCCAGTTCAGAGGATTGTCGGCGATAGATTGGCGGGTTTCGGCCGGATCGGCGTCATTTCGGATGATAGGGCCGTAATAGCCGGACTGCCACAGGCCTTTCCGGGCGCTCCGACGGCTGACCGCGGCCTTGAACTGCTGCACGGCCCGGGAAACGGTCTGCTTGGAACGGTCAGCCGCCCTATATAGCGGCCGTATGCCCGGTCAGGAGATGTCCGCCAGCTCCAGATACTTGTAGCCGTTCTCCGCGATGTGGTCTTTTCTGCCCTGGAGGTTGTCCCCCAGCAGCAGGTCGAAGACGGCGGCGGTGCGCTCCACGTCCTCGGGCATGACCTTGATGAGGCGGCGGGTCTCCGGGTTCATGGTGGTGAGCCACATCATGTCCGGCTCATTCTCGCCCAGGCCCTTGGAGCGGTTGATGGAGCACTTCCTGCCCGCCAGCTCGCCGCTCACGATCTCGTTCTTCTCCGCGTCGGAGTAGGCGAACCAGGTCTTGTCCTTGTAGGTGATCTCATACAGGGGGGACTCGGCGATATACACGTACCCCCGCTGGATGAGGGTGGGGGTGAGGCGGTAGAGCATGGTGAGAATGAGGGTGCGGATCTGGAAGCCGTCCACGTCGGCGTCGGTGCAGATGACCACCTTGTTCCACCGCAGGTTCATCAGATCGAAGGCGGCCATGTCCTTGGCGTGCTTGTCGTGCACCTCCACGCCGCAGCCCAGCACCTTCAGGAGGTCGGTGATGATCTCGCTCTTGAAGATCTTGGCGTAGTCGGCCTTGAGGCAGTTGAGGATTTTACCCCGGACGGGCATGATGCCCTGGAACTCCGCGTCCCGGGAGAGCTTGACGCTGCCCAGAGCCGAGTCGCCCTCCACGATGTAGAGCTCCCGGCGGGTGGTGTCCTTCGTCCGGCAGTCCACAAACTTCTGTACCCGGTTGGCTATGTCCACACTGCCGGAGAGCTTTTTCTTGATGTTCAGCCGGGTGCGCTCGGCGTTCTCCCGGCTGCGCTTGTTGATGAGCACCTGCTCGGCGATCTTCCCTGCGTCCAGGGGATTCTCAATGAAGTAGACCTCCAACTGGGCCCGCAGAAACTCGGTCATGGCCTCCTGGACAAACTTGTTGTTGATGGCCTTCTTGGTCTGGTTCTCGTAGGAGGTCTGGGTGGAGAAGTTGTTGCTCACCAGCACCAGGCAGTCCTCCACGTCGGCCCAGGTGATCTTGCTCTCGCTCTTCTGGTATTTGCCCTGGGCCTTGAGGTAGGCGTCGATGCCATTCACGAAGGCGGACTTCACCGCCTTCTCCGGGGAGCCGCCGTGCTCCAGCCAGGAGGAGTTGTGGTAGTGCTCGATAATCTGCACCGTGTTGGAGAAGCAGAAGGAGACGGAGAGCTTCACCTTGTACTCGGGCTTGTCCGCCCGGTCCCGGCCCCGCCGCTCGGTCTGCCAGAACACGGGCAGGGTGAGGGAGTTCTCCCCCGCCAGCTCCTTCACATAGTCCTCAATGCCGTTTTCGTACTGGAAGTCGGTGGTCTCGAACTTCCCCCCCACCTGGTTGCGGAAGCGGAAGGTGACCCCGGCGTTGACCACCGCCTGGCGCTTGAGCACGTCGGTGTAGTACTCCACGGGGATATTGATGTCGGTAAACACATCCAGATCCGGCTTCCAGCGGAAGCGGGAGCCGGTCTTTTTGCCGGAGTAGGGCTCCTTTTTCAGGCCGCCCACGTTCTCGCCCTTCTCGAAGTGGAGGGTGTACTCAAAGCCGTCCCGGTGGATCACCGCATCAAAGTACGCGCTGGCGTACTGGGTGGCGCAGGAGCCCAGGCCGTTGAGGCCCAGGGAGTACTCGTAGTTGTCGCCGTCGTTGTTGTTGTACTTGCCGCCGGCGTACAGCTCGCAGAACACCAGCTCCCAGTTGAACTTCTGCTCCTTCTCGTTCCAGTCCACCGGGCAGCCCCGGCCGAAGTCCTCCACCTCGATGGAGTGATCCTCATACCGGGTGACGGTGATCAGGGAGCCGTGGCCCTCCCGGGCCTCGTCGATGGCGTTGGACAGGATCTCAAAGACCGCGTGCTCACAGCCCTCCAGCCCGTCGGAGCCGAAGATCACCGCCGGGCGCTTGCGTACCCGGTCGGCCCCCTTCAGGGAGGAAATGGAGTCGTTTCCGTAATTTTTGGGGGAATTGCTTTTCGCCATGGGCCTCTCCTCGCTCGTTCCAAAATCAGAAAATTACATCTTATTATATTACTCCAAACCGGCCCAAAGTGTCAAGAAAACGCGAAAGGCCGCCGGACATTGTCCGGCGGCCTTTCTGCGCCTGACCCCGCTTCGTCGCGGGGCGGGCGGCTTTGTTTGGACAGCTTGCGCTTCCTTTCGCCTTTCGCCAGAGGGTGAGCTCACCCGGCACCGGCTTAAAAGGAGATGCAAGGAGGAACAGGCCTCTTTCCTGTCCGGGCATAGTATGTGCACAGGACGGAGCGCCATACGCGGAAAATTTTGGTTTAGGCTCCGGCATATTTGTCCAGACTGGACATACCATGAGATGGGAAACCAAAAACAAAGGAGGCGCCGTTATGGCGGAGGAGGCCAGAGTGTTTTTCCTGCGGAAAAGACGGGAGCGGGCGGAGGATACCGAGCGGCGGGCGCTGTTGGAGGGGCTGGGACAGACCCGCAGCCTCATTGCCCAGGCCTATGCGGGCTTTAACGCCGCCAAGGACCCGGATCTGATCGAGTCCTATGTCTTTGAGATCAATGCCCTCCAGGCCCGGTACTCCTACCTGCTGCGGCGGGTCAAGGAGCTAGACGGGGAGGCGCAGGCGCAGCCGGGATAACTGCGGGGGGAACCCGCCGCCAAGGGACTGGCAGAGGAAAGCTGGGAGGGGATGGCGGTGGAAACCTTGCTCAATGCCCTGCCCTGGATTGTGGGCGGGTTGATCCTGATTTTGCTGTTGGCGGCCCTGCGGCGGCCGCTGGAGTGGCTGGTGCGTCTGGCCGCGCGGACGGGCGTGGGCCTGGCCGCCCTGTGGGCGTTGAGCGGTGTGGGCGGCCTGGTGGGCCTCCACCTGGGGGTCAATCTGGTCAACGCTCTGGTGCTCGGCGTGCTGGGCGTGCCCGGCTTTGGGCTCCTGTTGATGCTTAACTGGGCGCTGGCGGTGTGAATGCAGAAGAGGGGCGGGCGCTGCGGCGCCCGCCTGGGGTTGCCATTAAGCCTTTCTGCCGAGGTGTTCGGAGGGAAGAATAGTGTGAAAGGGAACCGTCAGGGTTCCCTTTCGCGTTGGATCAAACGACTTTT
>ENA-OWYR01000686-OWYR01000686.1-human-gut-metagenome-genome-assembly--contig:-NODE-686-length-11791-cov-9.76338_pt1 | contig 11791 bp, 13 predicted proteins | sample MGYA00249753_ERZ652092 | MGnify/ENA primary metagenome ERZ652092 (study PRJEB26925, sample SAMN05827204) | human gut metagenome | biome: ENVO:2100002; feature: ENVO:00000062; material: ENVO:00002003... | reverse complement strand
GTGTTGTTTTTGGCTTTATATGATCGTATTATTGCGGTTGATAAGGGTATTGCTATTTTATCGGATAATGATGGTGATTATTACGCTTCATGTTGTGAAGCATCGCGGAAAGAATTGGATAGTCTGAATTTATTGTTAGCTAAGATAGGCCAATTGTTGTGATTAAGGCTGCCCTATCGGCCATATACGGGGGATAACAAAAAATACATATAGTCTGGTTTAGTCCAGGGAAAGCGAGGTTTTAATGAAGGTAAGATTAGTTGGAATAAAGCGTGTGGATTATTTTAGTAAGAAGAACAATCGTCAGGTTTTAGGCTGGAATTTGTTTGTTACGCATGATACGACTGACCCACAGATAGAGGGGCTTGTTGCGGAGGATTTGTATTGTAAAGATGATAAAACACCGGTGGTTAATAGTCTGAAGCCAGTTATTGGTAGTGATATCGAGGTGTACTTTGACCGCTGGGGTAATGTTGAGGAAGCATTGCCTTTAGCATAGTGTTTGGTATTTACTTTGTTTGTTTGAGATAACCTTCCCGGCTGTCAAGGGCTTGACGCTTTATCCTCCCTTGACAGCCATCGACTTAAAAAAAAATTTCAGCCGGTGGATTGGAAGCTGCATTATCTTCCAATCCACCTTAGTTACAGCTTTGAAGTAAGGTGGTGGCTGGATGGAACTACAGGGTTTGGATAAATGTACATGTTTGTATTTGTATCGCTTATGCGAACAACGTCTGGTCATACTTGACCGGGATATTGCAAAATTGGAACGCTGGACGGATACTTCGGAACCTGTTCAGCGATGGCTCTTCCGTCTTGCCGGTTACCGTCATGAGCGTAAAAAAATAGCTGCTCTCCTGCTTCTGGCCGAAGAACAACTTGCTATTTCATCTATTTCGAATAGGTAGACTTTCACGAATAGTTGGGCGTATCTGTATTATACGCTCTTCTAAATAAAATTACAAGGAGGATTTTTTTTATGGCAAAATTTAAAACTGCGATCGCAAAGTATCGCGCCCTGCCGGTTGCAACTGGCCTTATGACTGTGGGGATGGCTTTTCCTGCTTTTGCTTCGGAATCCGGTAGTTCTGTTACTACAGATGTGTCTACTCTGATGTCCATATTAACAAGTGTGGTCAGTATTTTTAAGATGTTTCCACTTAATTTGTTTCTTGCTGGCGGAGTTATTATGATGGCTCTTACAATCTTTGGTAAAGGTAAGAGGACATCAAAATAACAAATGGTGGAGGGCTTTGGCCTTCCGCCTTTTTTATTCTTGGAGGTAGATTTTATGAGAAAAATATGGGTACGTTTTTTTTGTTTTGTTTTTTGTTTGTGTTTTTTAATATCGAATCGTAATTATATTGTTTATGCTTCTGGTTCTGTTAATAATTATTTTGTAGAGCGTTGCTCTTCTGTTTCTTCGACTAGTTATTACTATTCTTCTGGTCATATTGTTTCTGGTAATAATATTTATATATATCGTGATACAGTCTCGACTTCTGCTAATGTAGACTTGTATTTTTTGTCTGACGCTCCTTTTACATTTACGGTTGATGGATTATCTACCAGTAATAAAGATAAATTTGATGCTTATAATGGTTTTGGTACTTCTGTTAAAAAATCTTCTTTGGCATCTGAGAGTGGGGTTTATTATGCTTTTGCTAGTTTGGTGGCTCTTCCTGATAGTGGTGTTTTTAAAGATATTGATTTTGTTACTGATTTACCTGTTGTTGATTATGATTCATCGTCTGGTAAACCATGGTTAAAGAGTGATTTTGTTTTGGGCTCAGGTGGAATTGAAACGACAAATAGTATCGTGTATGACTCTTCTATTCCTGCACCGGAAAATTTAACATTTAAATCTGAGTCGGTGGGTGGTTTTTTACGTCTTGGTTCTAAGTGGGAGCATACATTATCCTGGTCGAATGGTCTTGCATCCCCTCCGCTCTTTGCTCGTGTTTATTCAGTTGCCGAAGTTGTCTTTGCTGATACAGGTCAATTTTTTGAGGATAGTACCATTCCACTAGTTAGAGCTGAGGATGGATATAAGGCGGAAACAGGCCGTTATAGTGTTGGGACGGATTATTTGTCGTCGAAGATAATGGATGGTACAGTGCTTAATAAGGTATTGGAATATCGCATCCAGTTTTGCAGATATGATGCAGACGGCAACTTAGCTGTAGGCCCTGTGTCTAATGTGCATATAAAGCAGAATATTTTTGGTAAATATGATGGTTATACTGTTACGACGGAATATCCGAAGGATGATACTGATTTAGGTCAATCTGGTGGTATGGATGATAATTATACGGATAAATGGACGTCTGATGGTAATCACTATGATGATTATGATAAGGACGGAAATCTTGTCGGCTCTGGTACTTCCTCGGACGGTAATTTTATTAAGAATCTTATTGACAGCCTGCTTAATATTCCTACACTTATTAATTCGTTATTTAAGAGTTTGCAGGATATGATGTCTGGTATCGGAGAGCTGCCGGTCCTTCTAGGTAAGCTATTTTCTTTTTTGCCGGGAGAGCTTATTGGTTTTGTTGGATTAGCCTTTTTAGTTGTAATTGTCTTACGTATATTCGGGAGGTGATTTTATGAATTTATTCGGGCAGTTTATTGCTGCTGGCTATGATGTTATGCAGATATCGATACCGCTTTTTGGTTACACATTTACTTTTTGGCAAGTATTTATTTTTTCTGTTGTCGGTTCTGCTGTTGTTGGTTTAATTTATGGGATTTTAAAATGAGGTGGTTTTTATGCGTGCATCTATGAGTGAGTATTATGATACAGATCCGGATTTGCTTGAGGGACGGCCTTTTGATGATGAGACGCCAGACTTACCTCCGGAGGGGCCAGCACTCTTCTCTTCTGTCGCTTCTCCTTCGGAAGCTGATGTTACTTTAATGACGATACATAATGATTTACAGATGATTCATTTTAGTATATTGGCAATGTTTATTATTTTGTTCATATTATTTTTGTTGCGGAGGTGGAAATAATGCAGGAATTTATTGATTTTGTTTTAGTTGACGGTAATGTTTATTCGATGGCTAACTTAATATCGTTTTTTGGCTTTTGTATTGCTTTGGGTGCTATCGTTATGATTGCTCAGGCATTGCTGTCTGCAGGTGGTACGGTTCGGAGGTGATTGCGTGATTTTTGTGATTGGTTTTTTTCTTGGGGCAATACTGGTTTACGTGTTTCGTTGGCCTATTGCTTTGCTTCTCACTGGTGTTCGTTCTCTCCGCTTCTGTCCTGCTGATGTTTATGCATATTTTAAGTATCGTAAATGGCAGATATGGTCTGGTTTTGGCTTGCGTATTTATGTTGGTATGTTTGGTACAGGTAAAAGCTTATCAGCAGTTAATTACGTGCGTGGACAGGCTCGTAAGTACGGTCTTAATGTAATTAGTAATATCGTTCTTAAGGATATTGAGTATGTGCCGCTTATTAATTATCAGCAGATAATTGATGCTCCACCGAATACGATCGTGTTAATCGATGAGGTTTCAACCGTGTTTAACGCGCGGAGCTGGAAGGATTTTAATATCAATTTGCTTTTCCAGCTCCTCCAGTGCCGGAAGAATCGGAAGCAGTTGGTATGTACGGCTCAGCGGTTTGCGCATGTCGACAAGCTGCTCAGAGATATTACGGCCGAAGTCATTGTCTGCAAGAAGAATTGGCGCGTGTGCCGGAATTATGCTTATGATGGGTGGGATTACGAAAATACACCTGCTCAGTTTGCGATCGCACCGCTCTGGCGATATTGTTACGTCGCTACAAATACTTTATATGAATCTTACGACACCGATGAGATTATTGATAATGTCAAAAAGACAGAGTTTTTAAGTAATGATGAAATATTGTCTGGTCGGATGCCTGATAAGGTATTGCCGGATAAGATGACGCGGAAGGGTAAAAAGCTGGTTTTCAGGAAGTGATTGCCGGGCCGGTGGTTCCGGCCGCGCTGGTCGCGGCGGAACTGCCGGCTCTCCTGTCCTGCTGATGAAATCCCGCTACGTAATACCGGGATTTCAGTGATTATAAGCAATAAAAGGGGTGATAAAAATGGGTGATTATGATTTGTTAGGTGTTGCTGTCGTGATTGCGTTTTTGTGGGTGTTATGTTGGGGAGGTTTGTTTTGTGCGTTATTATGCTGAGTGTCAGGATGATGATGGATATATACATAGTGTGGATATGGTCATTGTCGATTATTATTTAAAGTGCAACTACTCTCTCGCTACTAATAAGCTTTTGGAGGGGCTGTCTCAGGTTGATGGGTTTGATTCTGATAAAAATGCGTCTTTGGGCAACTATCCGAATTTTAAGTATATGTTTTATGTTGATATGATATGGTTTAATGGTATGGTGCTTTATTTTGGCAAGTATGCATCGTATGATAAAGTTAATAAGTCCTGGACGAAACTTGATATGATGCGCTTTAAAATTAACCCTAATAAGCATATGGATTCGCCGGCGTTGCGGATTGTGTTGGATTTCATCCGGGAATGGTGTGCAGATGGTTATTTAGTGCGCTGGGACTATGCGATTGATGTGCCTGTTGCGATTGCAGATGTGATGATAATCGGGTCGCGTAAAGAAAAGGGGTTGTATAAGGGTACCCGGTACTATGGCCAGCGTCACAAGCATGGATACCTGAAAGTTTATGATAAGTGCAAAGAACAGGGGTTGGATAGCCCATTAACGCGGTTGGAATATACGTTTGAAGCTGGTTTACCGTTATCATGGGATAATATAGTGATACGTACCCCTTTGACGCGTGTAGATACCCCAATTTTGCTTTCTAAGACGCTTCGAGTGTATCTCTCCATGCTAACGGAAATAAAGGCATTAGGAGGTGATATTGAGCCTTACATTGAAGATATGGGGTATCGTACGTATAAAAAAATAGAGCCATTTCTCTTTGAGGGGAAACAGCTCCAGGTGAATGAGTACATAATTGATAAGTTGTTAAATGTGATAAGTGATGTATTTATTATAGCAGATATAGAACAAAAAGTAAAGGAAGATGAGGAATTTATAGAGGTTGGTACTGATTTGCCGATACCATTTGATTGAATTGTCAGATTTATCTTGTTGCAGCCAGCTGTCTTCAGGTGTTTTTTGTTTTAATTGTTTACAAATTCAGGCTGAATGAGGTTGGATGCGTCCGGATGCGGCGTATATTGTCAGACAATAAAAGAGCCGGGGGTAATGTCCTCCGGCTTTGCGTTATTCAACGATTTTAGGTAGGATGCCTTTTGCTTCAAGTACCGCGATAAGGGTTTCTTGGTTTTCCTGTAAGTCTCTGAGGTCTCTTCGGATGGAGCGTTCGGCTGTCTTTACTTCCAGCCGTAATGTGTCGATTTGTATTTGTATGTCTTCCAGCTGTCTGTTTATAGGTTTAAGTAATGTTTGGAGTGCATTGATTATTTCTTGGTCTGTCATTATTGTCCTCCTCCTTTCATTTAGAGCATATCGGATCCGGATTGCATTGTCAATCGTTGATTTTGATTTCTCCGTATTCTGATTCGTATTCTTTGATGTAACGTTTTATTAAATATTCACCTAAGTTTGACATACTTCTATTTTCTTCCTCTGCAATTACCTTGAATTTTTCAACTGTTTCGTTGTTTGTTCGTATCATTATTGTTGGCTTATTACTAGGAATGATTAATCACCTCTCTCTTATTAGCACAAATAATAAATGAATATAGTTTGAAGTGTTGCAAAGTGTATACACTTATGGTATATTCAAGGTGTTGACAAGTATATACACTTGTATACACAAAGTATTTAACAAATAATTGTAACACATTTAGTTTGGTCTGGTCTAGGGATAAGGAGGAAAATATGGAAAAAACTGGATTAGAATTTACGAGTGAAGAAGCGAATGTGTTGTTTTTGGCTTTATATGATCGTATTATTGCGGTTGATAAGGGTATTGCTATTTTATCGGATAATGATGGTGATTATTACGCTTCATGTTGTGAAGCATCGCGGAAAGAATTGGATAGTCTGAATTTATTGTTAGCTAAGATAGGCCAATTGTTGTGATTAAGGCTGCCCTATCGGCCATATACGGGGGATAACAAAAAATACATATAGTCTGGTTTAGTCCAGGGAAAGCGAGGTTTTAATGAAGGTAAGATTAGTTGGAATAAAGCGTGTGGATTATTTTAGTAAGAAGAACAATCGTCAGGTTTTAGGCTGGAATTTGTTTGTTACGCATGATACGACTGACCCACAGATAGAGGGGCTTGTTGCGGAGGATTTGTATTGTAAAGATGATAAAACACCGGTGGTTAATAGTCTGAAGCCAGTTATTGGTAGTGATATCGAGGTGTACTTTGACCGCTGGGGTAATGTTGAGGAAGCATTGCCTTTAGCATAGTGTTTGGTATTTACTTTGTTTGTTTGAGATAACCTTCCCGGCTGTCAAGGGCTTGACGCTTTATCCTCCCTTGACAGCCATCGACTTAAAAAAAAATTTCAGCCGGTGGATTGGAAGCTGCATTATCTTCCAATCCACCTTAGTTACAGCTTTGAAGTAAGGTGGTGGCTGGATGGAACTACAGGGTTTGGATAAATGTACATGTTTGTATTTGTATCGCTTATGCGAACAACGTCTGGTCATACTTGACCGGGATATTGCAAAATTGGAACGCTGGACGGATACTTCGGAACCTGTTCAGCGATGGCTCTTCCGTCTTGCCGGTTACCGTCATGAGCGTAAAAAAATAGCTGCTCTCCTGCTTCTGGCCGAAGAACAACTTGCTATTTCATCTATTTCGAATAGGTAGACTTTCACGAATAGTTGGGCGTATCTGTATTATACGCTCTTCTAAATAAAATTACAAGGAGGATTTTTTTTATGGCAAAATTTAAAACTGCGATCGCAAAGTATCGCGCCCTGCCGGTTGCAACTGGCCTTATGACTGTGGGGATGGCTTTTCCTGCTTTTGCTTCGGAATCCGGTAGTTCTGTTACTACAGATGTGTCTACTCTGATGTCCATATTAACAAGTGTGGTCAGTATTTTTAAGATGTTTCCACTTAATTTGTTTCTTGCTGGCGGAGTTATTATGATGGCTCTTACAATCTTTGGTAAAGGTAAGAGGACATCAAAATAACAAATGGTGGAGGGCTTTGGCCTTCCGCCTTTTTTATTCTTGGAGGTAGATTTTATGAGAAAAATATGGGTACGTTTTTTTTGTTTTGTTTTTTGTTTGTGTTTTTTAATATCGAATCGTAATTATATTGTTTATGCTTCTGGTTCTGTTAATAATTATTTTGTAGAGCGTTGCTCTTCTGTTTCTTCGACTAGTTATTACTATTCTTCTGGTCATATTGTTTCTGGTAATAATATTTATATATATCGTGATACAGTCTCGACTTCTGCTAATGTAGACTTGTATTTTTTGTCTGACGCTCCTTTTACATTTACGGTTGATGGATTATCTACCAGTAATAAAGATAAATTTGATGCTTATAATGGTTTTGGTACTTCTGTTAAAAAATCTTCTTTGGCATCTGAGAGTGGGGTTTATTATGCTTTTGCTAGTTTGGTGGCTCTTCCTGATAGTGGTGTTTTTAAAGATATTGATTTTGTTACTGATTTACCTGTTGTTGATTATGATTCATCGTCTGGTAAACCATGGTTAAAGAGTGATTTTGTTTTGGGCTCAGGTGGAATTGAAACGACAAATAGTATCGTGTATGACTCTTCTATTCCTGCACCGGAAAATTTAACATTTAAATCTGAGTCGGTGGGTGGTTTTTTACGTCTTGGTTCTAAGTGGGAGCATACATTATCCTGGTCGAATGGTCTTGCATCCCCTCCGCTCTTTGCTCGTGTTTATTCAGTTGCCGAAGTTGTCTTTGCTGATACAGGTCAATTTTTTGAGGATAGTACCATTCCACTAGTTAGAGCTGAGGATGGATATAAGGCGGAAACAGGCCGTTATAGTGTTGGGACGGATTATTTGTCGTCGAAGATAATGGATGGTACAGTGCTTAATAAGGTATTGGAATATCGCATCCAGTTTTGCAGATATGATGCAGACGGCAACTTAGCTGTAGGCCCTGTGTCTAATGTGCATATAAAGCAGAATATTTTTGGTAAATATGATGGTTATACTGTTACGACGGAATATCCGAAGGATGATACTGATTTAGGTCAATCTGGTGGTATGGATGATAATTATACGGATAAATGGACGTCTGATGGTAATCACTATGATGATTATGATAAGGACGGAAATCTTGTCGGCTCTGGTACTTCCTCGGACGGTAATTTTATTAAGAATCTTATTGACAGCCTGCTTAATATTCCTACACTTATTAATTCGTTATTTAAGAGTTTGCAGGATATGATGTCTGGTATCGGAGAGCTGCCGGTCCTTCTAGGTAAGCTATTTTCTTTTTTGCCGGGAGAGCTTATTGGTTTTGTTGGATTAGCCTTTTTAGTTGTAATTGTCTTACGTATATTCGGGAGGTGATTTTATGAATTTATTCGGGCAGTTTATTGCTGCTGGCTATGATGTTATGCAGATATCGATACCGCTTTTTGGTTACACATTTACTTTTTGGCAAGTATTTATTTTTTCTGTTGTCGGTTCTGCTGTTGTTGGTTTAATTTATGGGATTTTAAAATGAGGTGGTTTTTATGCGTGCATCTATGAGTGAGTATTATGATACAGATCCGGATTTGCTTGAGGGACGGCCTTTTGATGATGAGACGCCAGACTTACCTCCGGAGGGGCCAGCACTCTTCTCTTCTGTCGCTTCTCCTTCGGAAGCTGATGTTACTTTAATGACGATACATAATGATTTACAGATGATTCATTTTAGTATATTGGCAATGTTTATTATTTTGTTCATATTATTTTTGTTGCGGAGGTGGAAATAATGCAGGAATTTATTGATTTTGTTTTAGTTGACGGTAATGTTTATTCGATGGCTAACTTAATATCGTTTTTTGGCTTTTGTATTGCTTTGGGTGCTATCGTTATGATTGCTCAGGCATTGCTGTCTGCAGGTGGTACGGTTCGGAGGTGATTGCGTGATTTTTGTGATTGGTTTTTTTCTTGGGGCAATACTGGTTTACGTGTTTCGTTGGCCTATTGCTTTGCTTCTCACTGGTGTTCGTTCTCTCCGCTTCTGTCCTGCTGATGTTTATGCATATTTTAAGTATCGTAAATGGCAGATATGGTCTGGTTTTGGCTTGCGTATTTATGTTGGTATGTTTGGTACAGGTAAAAGCTTATCAGCAGTTAATTACGTGCGTGGACAGGCTCGTAAGTACGGTCTTAATGTAATTAGTAATATCGTTCTTAAGGATATTGAGTATGTGCCGCTTATTAATTATCAGCAGATAATTGATGCTCCACCGAATACGATCGTGTTAATCGATGAGGTTTCAACCGTGTTTAACGCGCGGAGCTGGAAGGATTTTAATATCAATTTGCTTTTCCAGCTCCTCCAGTGCCGGAAGAATCGGAAGCAGTTGGTATGTACGGCTCAGCGGTTTGCGCATGTCGACAAGCTGCTCAGAGATATTACGGCCGAAGTCATTGTCTGCAAGAAGAATTGGCGCGTGTGCCGGAATTATGCTTATGATGGGTGGGATTACGAAAATACACCTGCTCAGTTTGCGATCGCACCGCTCTGGCGATATTGTTACGTCGCTACAAATACTTTATATGAATCTTACGACACCGATGAGATTATTGATAATGTCAAAAAGACAGAGTTTTTAAGTAATGATGAAATATTGTCTGGTCGGATGCCTGATAAGGTATTGCCGGATAAGATGACGCGGAAGGGTAAAAAGCTGGTTTTCAGGAAGTGATTGCCGGGCCGGTGGTTCCGGCCGCGCTGGTCGCGGCGGAACTGCCGGCTCTCCTGTCCTGCTGATGAAATCCCGCTACGTAATACCGGGATTTCAGTGATTATAAGCAATAAAAGGGGTGATAAAAATGGGTGATTATGATTTGTTAGGTGTTGCTGTCGTGATTGCGTTTTTGTGGGTGTTATGTTGGGGAGGTTTGTTTTGTGCGTTATTATGCTGAGTGTCAGGATGATGATGGATATATACATAGTGTGGATATGGTCATTGTCGATTATTATTTAAAGTGCAACTACTCTCTCGCTACTAATAAGCTTTTGGAGGGGCTGTCTCAGGTTGATGGGTTTGATTCTGATAAAAATGCGTCTTTGGGCAACTATCCGAATTTTAAGTATATGTTTTATGTTGATATGATATGGTTTAATGGTATGGTGCTTTATTTTGGCAAGTATGCATCGTATGATAAAGTTAATAAGTCCTGGACGAAACTTGATATGATGCGCTTTAAAATTAACCCTAATAAGCATATGGATTCGCCGGCGTTGCGGATTGTGTTGGATTTCATCCGGGAATGGTGTGCAGATGGTTATTTAGTGCGCTGGGACTATGCGATTGATGTGCCTGTTGCGATTGCAGATGTGATGATAATCGGGTCGCGTAAAGAAAAGGGGTTGTATAAGGGTACCCGGTACTATGGCCAGCGTCACAAGCATGGATACCTGAAAGTTTATGATAAGTGCAAAGAACAGGGGTTGGATAGCCCATTAACGCGGTTGGAATATACGTTTGAAGCTGGTTTACCGTTATCATGGGATAATATAGTGATACGTACCCCTTTGACGCGTGTAGATACCCCAATTTTGCTTTCTAAGACGCTTCGAGTGTATCTCTCCATGCTAACGGAAATAAAGGCATTAGGAGGTGATATTGAGCCTTACATTGAAGATATGGGGTATCGTACGTATAAAAAAATAGAGCCATTTCTCTTTGAGGGGAAACAGCTCCAGGTGAATGAGTACATAATTGATAAGTTGTTAAATGTGATAAGTGATGTATTTATTATAGCAGATATAGAACAAAAAGTAAAGGAAGATGAGGAATTTATAGAGGTTGGTACTGATTTGCCGATACCATTTGATTGAATTGTCAGATTTATCTTGTTGCAGCCAGCTGTCTTCAGGTGTTTTTTGTTTTAATTGTTTACAAATTCAGGCTGAATGAGGTTGGATGCGTCCGGATGCGGCGTATATTGTCAGACAATAAAAGAGCCGGGGGTGGTTACCTCCGGCTTTGTGTTATGCCATAAGTTTGTTGACTTTGTCTTCTAGCATATTAAGTCTGATACGTACGAGTTCCATATTGTTCCCAGCTCTTATAGCATCGTCTAATTTTCTGCTTAGGTCTGCGTGTCCTTCTGCTATGATATTGATGTTGCGATTTGTGACATTTTCTAAAGTCATTTCAATTCGTTCCATACGCTTTTCTAAGCTGTCGAGTTTTTCAAGTTTTTCGAGTATTAAATCAAGTTTTTCGTCCATGTTCGCTCCTCCTCTTTTTATCAGCATATCGGATTCGTATCGCATTGTCAATCGTTGATTTTGATTTCTCCATGTTCTAATTCGTATTTCATAATATTTTTCCGTATTAGCATTTCAGTGTAATTGCTTATACTTCTTCCGTCTTGCTCTGCAAGTGCCCCTAATTTTGCATACGTTTTTTCATCGGTGTAAACGGTAACACGTGGTTTATTACTTGGCATTATAAATAACCTCCAATTTATAAGTATAATTTATTTTACAGGTACATGTACTTTGTGTTACCTTATACATGTAGGGTACATGTACCTTACATGTATGATGGCTTTAACAAATAATTGTAACACATTTAGTTTGGTCTGGTCTAGGGATAAGGTGGAAAATCTGTCT
>ENA-OWYR01000680-OWYR01000680.1-human-gut-metagenome-genome-assembly--contig:-NODE-680-length-11861-cov-6.01804_pt1 | contig 11861 bp, 9 predicted proteins | sample MGYA00249753_ERZ652092 | MGnify/ENA primary metagenome ERZ652092 (study PRJEB26925, sample SAMN05827204) | human gut metagenome | biome: ENVO:2100002; feature: ENVO:00000062; material: ENVO:00002003... | reverse complement strand
CGAGATGACGTCGAGTCTCGTGGGCTCGGAGATGTGTATAAGAGACAGATCCATGCCCGTCCGATACAGTCCGCCGGCCAGCATGAGGGACACCGACCTCGGACGATACCAGGCGCAGTACTACCGTAGCCAGAAGGTATGCAAGCAGTTCGCGGTCATCGGCGTTCCTTTGAAACTGGTCGGGGATCATAGCAACAATCGCAAGCCCGGCATGCTGCAACGCGCCCTGACATGGTACGACCGCATGTGCTATTCGGTGGCAAACGGATGCCCAATGTTCGAAGAGTATCTGCCAGACGCGCATAATATCGAACGAATCATGCTCAACGCCGGGCTGGAACCATTCACCATCATGGATGAGCAGGAACGCGAACAGCTGGTCGCCATGATGGAATCATGGTGGGTGGGGCGCGACAACTCGTCGGCCCTGCCTATCCTGGCGGAGAACGCACACGTGCATTTCTTCCCGGATAACGCGACCTGCGCCCACGCCAAAAACCTGTACGACAATGGCGTGGACTGCACCGAGTGGAATATCGACGAAGAATACCCGGCCAGCATCTGCTTCGCACGCACGGCGGATTTCAACCAAAGCAGCATCACGGATCCAAACAACCTGTGGATTGCTAGACTCATGGAAGTCGGACGAGCCGGCGGAGCCAATGCGGTCGCCACAAGCATCCGAGGCAAAGTCGAACCGGCGAAAGTCACCGCCGACCAGATTCGACGCAACAGCCGCACCATCGACGAAAGCATTAAGGAACGGTACGAGAAAGGCCATGAAGCCCCCGGTGATATGACCGAAATCAAGGAGCGTTTGGATTATAAGAAGGCAATCTACAATACTCCGGACATGCCGCCCAGCATCATTGATCTGAGCGTCGCCACCTGCGTGGCGGGCAACGAGCAGATGGCCATCGACGCTTTGGGGTGTATCCCCAACATCGAGTTCGTCAATCTGACGACGGCTAGCGAACAGTTGATGGCGTTCAAAAGCATGCAGGCCTGTTCGAACGTACGCATGACCCCCTATGAGATCCACTGGGCCGCAACATGCGTCGCGGGAGGAGGCGTGAGCAGTTTCGCCAAAGCAGGCGACAGGGACGGAGCTCTTGTCGGATTGTCCGAAGCCAACAGGCAACCGGTGTATATCGGGACAACAACCGTGCAGGACAAGGACAGGCGTCCAATTTTGGCTATTATCGGAGATACAGGAAGCGGGAAGGCCGTTCACATTTCCTCCACAATTCCGGTTCCCCCTCAGGCTAGCTTCCCCCATGGAAAAATGGCTAAGATCAGCGATTTGCATGAGGGAGACCTCGTCTACGGGCGGGACGGAAAACCTTATCCACTCCTCAAGCTTCATCCGATTCACACGGAAGATCTTTACGAAGTCACCCTCAGTGACGGTCAAACGATAAAAGCCAGCGGGAACCACCAGTGGATCGTCTCCGATTTCAAAGATCGAAACAAATTCAGAAAACCAAAACATTTGAAATCCCAACAGCGTAAGAACATGCTGTCGGAGACATACGATGAGCTATGTCGGATGTCTGATGCGCTACCGGCCCAATCAACCATGAGCGTGAACGAGCTTGCAGAGTTTGTCCATCCAGTAACGAGTCGTTGGTGGAGCGGAGAGAGCAATGCCAAGACCATTGCCGCAGCGCTGCGATTTATGGGAGTTGAATCTCATCAAGAACAGCGAGACCGCGCGATAGCGGATACAAAAAAACCTTTTAAGACTCGGCAGAACTGTAGGCGCTATAACACGCAGGAAGCTCTTCGGGCTTTGATTGCACATTATGATGGCGTGGCGCAGCATGCGAAAAGATGGAACGATCTCGCCAGGGAGCGTGCGGATGTCCTAAGAAAGCATTTGGAAGATAACTATCCGAAGGGCATCAGCATCACTGACATACAGAAGATGCTCGAGGATCGTTCACCAAGCCGTTCCTCTATCGCATCTGTCATAAAAACACTCAATCCAATCAGTGAGTGGGATACGGAAGAACGAATTCACTCCGACAGAATGCGTCATGATTCGGTATCCGTATACAACGTTCGAGAAGCATGCAGAGCCATAGGGCAACGCATGATGCTTCGTTATGAGGGGGCCTTCAACGAGACCAATTCCCTTGGATATTGTGAACAGGTTGTGACTACGCGAGACATGCTTGCGTCTGGTCTAAAGGATTCAGGCAATCGTGCGCAATGGGCAATCCGAGCCGCGATGCCTGTTGCCAACCCGCAAGCCGACCTGCCACTTGACCCATGGGTTTTAGGGGCTTGGTTAGCCGACGGTAGTATCGGCACTGGAATCATCGCTTCAGATAACAGGAATGGTGATTTGCAGCATGTGAAGTCCTGTCTCACCTCTGCGGGATTTTCTCTAGGAAGCATCAATACGCCGATGGTCGTGAATGTGAAGGGGCTTGTCTCCATTCTTCGCGATATGGGGATACTCCGCGAAAAACGCATTCCTGAGATCTACTTCTCGGCGAGCATCGAGCAAAGACTCTCCCTCGTGCAGGGGTTGCTGGATCAGGATGGGACCATCTCCTCAAATGGGAATATAGAGTTCACCCAGTCCGCCGATCATCTGCCGATTGTCCGAGGAATGGTGCGCCTGCTGAGATCTCTGGGAATCGTCGTTCACGAACCCCATCTCAACAAAGCAGGATACACGGCTGATGGTGTGCGTCACGAGGCTCAGGATCGTTATCGCATCACCTTCACGACGGATCTGCCGGTATTCTCTTTGCAACGCAAAGCGGCTTTAATCCCTACGACGTTGAGACAAACCCAGCAATGGCTATACGTCAAAGACATCAGGAAGATATCCAACGCGCCTCATCGTTGTCTGACCGTTGGAAGCCCTGACCATTCGTTCCTCATCGCTGATTACGTGCCGACCCATAATACGATGGCGGCGTTCAGCCTGTTTCTGCAATGGTCGAAGATTGACGCGCGTGACGGTAAAGGCAAGACCCCGTGCATTTACATTAATCCGAAGGCCGGTAATGATTTGGAGGATGCGACCCGTTCGCAGGGTGGTACGGTCATCCGGTTGGATTCCGATGTGGCCAACGGCACGTTCGACCCGTTCAACGTGATTCCGAATGTGGAGGAGGCCAAGGAAATCGCCGTCCTGATGATGACGAACATTCTTGGCGGTGACACAAAGATGGAATCCGCCATGACAGCCATGCTGGATTACGGCGTCAAACACGGGGCGCGTTGCGTAGGCCGGGCTCTGCTTGTCGCCGCCCAAGCTGTTGCGAAGACCATCAAAGCGGGGAACACGGCGGAGTCCATTGGGTTGCCTTCCAACACCCTCGAGGTGTTTTCGACAATCAGCATGAACCTGAAGGCGAACCAGGGACTACGTCTTATCTTCGGCACCGATAATGACACCAAGCCGTTGACGATCAGCCAAAACCTGACCCTCATCAATGCCGGAGACCGTTCACTCATCCCCGAAGGCCAAGATGATTCCATGACCGCTCGCATCCGCCAGTGGACGTTGCGAATGGTCGTCATGGGAGCCGGCACCGCCGTTCGAGGCCGCGATGGCATGGTAGGTGTCGATGAGGCATGGGTGTTCATGGGCAAGGACAAGGGAGCTTCCCGAACCTTCGAACAATGGGTGCGTATGGCCCGTTCGCAACGATTCACGCCTGTCATCATCAGCCAGAAAGTGCAGGAGTTCATCGATGCCGACTTGACCGGAGGTATCAGCCGCGCCCTCCTTCTGGCGTTGGACAACCCGGAAGAAGCCAATGGCACGGTCAGTCCGGCCAAATCAGCGGAACGACTCCTAGGCATCGAAGACCCCAATGGTCGGATCTTGCAGCGCATGGGAGCCGATGATACTTTGGACAACGGTCAGCCGAACCCGAACAGTCTGAAGCGCCTGGTAAGCGCATCGACGAGGAAGACCGTTCGCGGAGCCGTCGCCTATTTCAAAGACGGGTCCAAGCAGCCCATTCCAGTGGAAATCGTGATTCCTCCGGCATTGTTGAAGGAAATCAGCACCACCGCCACGGACAAGATCGCACGAGAACAACGAAAGAACAAGGAGCAGTGACCCCTTATGGGATACAAAGACATATTCGATGACTCATTTTCCACACCGGCTTCCGACAAGTCGGAGAAATCATCTGCCGTTACCCCTTTGACCCCAGAGCCGGAGGAACAGCAGCAGTTGAAACCATTGCTGTTCCCTGGTTTCGGTAGCGGACGTCCTCTCCTATTGGAACGCCCCAGCAGATACATCCAACGTCTCAGCGATACCGCATCCAAAGTGTATGCGGTACCTGACGGAGACCCATACGGAGGAGTGGAAAACCGTATCCTGTACTCCCCCGTGATCAGCCTCCCCGTATTCCTGCTTCACGGGAATGAGCTGTTCGCGAATCATGACGTGCTCAAGTATCCGTTGCTGAATCCTCCACTGAATCACGCCTGGGATGGAAGCGACATAAGCGTGTATATGCTCACCATCATCGCCGCATATACTTCAGCGGGCATCCTGCATGAGGATGTAGACGGTGATGTGCTTGCATATGATGTCGAATATCCCCTCTCCGTAGCAGACGAGCTCTGGGATGCGGCATCCGATTGGGCTTCCGAAGCGGCTCCGCTGTTGAAGGATCTGAACACCGCACGGCTTTTGGGATTCGCGTTGAAGAATCCCAATGAGGAAACCAACGCTTTGAGGGCTTTGTTTGAATCATGGGATGAGAATCGTTCTTCAGGTGAGATCATCGAAGCAGGGAAACATGCCGCGAAGCTTCTCCAAGACGATTACAACGTGTTCGTCGACGTGGAATTCCGACCATTCCAAGAACGGTAAATTTTTACCGACTTTTGCCTTCCGTAAGGGGGTCATCCTTTGAAAACCAGTACAAAACTCATGGCTGCGGGAGCCGCATTGCTGGTGGGGTTGAACGGTCTTATCGTCATGAACGTGGTGAGTGCCATTTCCGGCAGTGTCGCGGCCCTTACCAGCAACGTCGGAAAGTCATTATCAGCCGCAGAATATGATTGCGGCACCTCATCAGATGATGATTCGACAACCGGGACCACATCGATAGCCCCCAACAAGGTCGCGGTGGCCATAGCCGAGGCATTCGCCAAAGCCGGGTATTCGAAAGCCAGCACAGCAGGCGTTCTTGGTGTGATCCAGTTCGAATCTGGGATGAATCCGGAACAGGAGCAGGTAGGCGAGACCAATCCCGAATTGCGTGGCTTCGGTCTGAATCAGTGGACACCGCGCAGCAAAATCCAGGCATGGATGGATCAGCATAACGTGTCTGGCAAAGACTCTGATGCCGACGTGCAGATAAAAATGCTGGTTGACACGTCCAAATCCGATTGGAACAACTTCTATCTGGATAACATCGAGGCCGAAGGGTACAACGTCACCGACCATGACCTGCACAAATGGTGGCTGCATGCGGATAATCCGGAGGACGCCTCAATCGCATGGCTTGCCGGGTATGCGCGCCCAGCGTGGAACGCTCGGCATGAAGAGGAACGTAAGAAGTATGCGCGCTCCTACTATGATTCACCGGAGATTAGTACGATTGATTTCACTGGGAAGGCAAGCGACGATTCCAGTGGTTCCGACAATGTCGTTCAAGCTTCCTGCTCATCCGACGACGATGGTGATGGAGGCAGTGCCGTCGTTGGCTCCGTGGGCGGGGCTCCTATAGGCAAAACCCGTAATTTTGGCTGGCTGTGCGATACTGACGCAAAAGTGTGTCACGACGGGGACTACGGGCCATTCACTTCCTTTGCCAACGGCGGACATTACCAGTGCTACTGGTATGCACTTGTCAGACTATGGGTGATTCACCACCATGACGTGGCAAACTGGAACACCCCCGTGGGTGGTGACGTCCATGTGCATCTCGCCTCCGACCCTGCATACACAGTCGATTCCAGTCCACACCCGGGGGATGGCGTCAGTCAGTACGGCGGTGCTTTGGGAGGTGATATGAGCTCCGGGCATATCGCCGTGGTCGAAGAAGTCAAGCAGGACGCAAACGGATGGAAGATCCGAATCAGCGAGGGAAACTACGGCACGGACGGAAGCGGCCCATGGGAGGGGTACAACAGTCGCTGGCTCACGCAAAAGCAGTTCGATGGTGCCGGCAACGTGTTCTTCCGGAAGAAAAGCTGGAAGAACTAGCCGCAGTATCCCGGATTCTGGCAGCCTCCCCCAACCGATGCCATGGGAATGCTATCCCAAAGATGCCAGTCAACCTTGCCATCCAAGTCCGACTGCGTGACAGGTCCCTTAAGGATGGGCGTCATGCTGGAATGGGCGAGGCCCATCTCGGGGTCGCCTTTCACTGGGATGGCTATTCTGGTCCCCTCGCTCAAATCGTCGGCCATGTTATTGTCCCAGCGTGTCAGCCAAGGATTAATCCACCAAGGGTTGTCGCCGTTGATGTTCATGCCGCTGATTTTCCCGTTTGCGATGGTGAGTTCATCGTTGATGTCATAGTCTCTCCAAGCTGGAGTCAATGCCCAGATGCTCCCATTGTTAAAGGAATCACCGTCCTGCAAAAGTATGGATTCGACCTTTCCTGTGACCGTGACCGTTCGGTCTTCGTTGACCGTCACGTGAGGTCCGTCCGTCCACCGGCTGCCGGTCGCCAACGCCTCACTGTTCCACCATGCTTTCATTGTCGGATACGCTTTACAAGCGTTTTCATATTCCTCTTCGCATGGATAGCTGACGGCATCAGGCCCATCGTTCTTATCCGCGGGGATAGCGCTCAGAGCGGGTAGAGGATTGCTTCCGATGTCCGGTGTCCGCAACTGGTCGATTACCTGTTGAGCATCATGTTGGCTGAGTGAGTCCAAATTGATTGTGGGGTCACTCCCCCAGTTGCGGGCTGCCTGTTCGAATTGTATGGCAAGATCCGTGTACTGTTGTTTCTCCTCATCGGTCAGCTGATTTGCGGCAGCCTCAGCGGCTTTCTTGCGTTCCTCCGACTGCTGTTTTTTCAACTGTTGGGCTTGCGCCTGCTGGTGTTCCGCGGCAGTGACTTTTTTACGCCACGTACTCCAAGCCAGGATGCCAGCGACGAGAACCGCCACTGTAATAACACTGACGAGTATTTTCATAGGCCTGCTGAATGTTCCGTGCATCCTCGACTCCTAATCCAAAAAAACGTGTGGTTCCAGCGTATCCTTCCCAGGAAAGCGAATGCCTCCGATTATCCGAATCGGAGGCATTCTGTCCACTGAGAGAAAGGTTTTTCGGGCGAAGGATCAATCAACCTTCGAGTTCTTGTTTTCCTTGACCTCCTCAAGTTTGATGTACACGTTCGAACCCAGGTCGTACACGGCCGGCAATGCGAAGATAAGAACACATAGGACACCAGCCCAACGATACTCCAAGCCCCAAGCCATGAAGAAGAACGTAGGAATCGGGATGAAAACAATCAGTTCGATGATCATTTGGACGATCAGCGGGAGCGCAGAATCCAACATCCTCTCGGTGACGAAGAACCAGATAACGGCTTGTACCGCGAAAGCCGCAAACAGGATGATGAGCATGACCCCAACGGTCACCAGATCAGCGATCCCAGTGGAAGTCGCATAGTTGAACACGTTCACGAATATGCCGCCCATGTCGCTGCTGAAGAACATTCCCATCAACAGGACTATCACCAATCCAAGAACGAGAAGAAAAAGTCCAATCATTGCCAGCAAGGTAAGCATTGCGACCACCTCCAATCCATGCTCAGCGTTCTGTTATATGCAGTTGCATTGCTTCGTTTGCCTGACCTTATTCTGTGACAGAATTCACCGACAAGCAAATCAACACCAGCAGTGGCCGCATTGTCCTATCTGGATGGTTTGCGCCGCCAATAGTCATGCACCGGATGCCCATCGCGATCATGGGAGACGACATGCACCATGCCGTTGTCGGGCAGGATGAAGCGTTGCGGGCTTGGCATGTCACTGTTCGCGACACGAATCTTGTCTAGCAATTTGTCTCGTAGTTCCGGCTCCAGATCCATATAGGCAGTACGCGCATTCAACCGGACCAAGTCGCTGATGCGGATAGCCTCGTCTCGTGCGACATCAGGATCGAATCCACAATAATCGGCCAACCTCGCATAATGGTCCGGCGTCACTTCACTGGCATGCTCCGCGCCAGAGAATGGCATCGCGAGCTTGTCCGTCAACCCCGGCCATACCGTCGTGGTCATCACATCATATGCGGGACTCAACTTCCAGGATTCACCGTCAGGCGAAGTGGGCATGACAGAATAGTTGCGCGCATGCGCATCGCAATTATCGACAGCCACGTTGAAGGCCAGACGACGTAGCCACTCCTCCCCCAGTCTGCCGGACGAATCCATCTTCCGTAGGGTGGTCAGCGTATCGACGGCACTCACCTTGTACTTCTCGGATGATGGTAGGCCCAATGCCTGCACCATATCCTCCATCGGCAGACGAACCGGCATACCATTCTCGATACGACGATCGAACCGTTCCACAATATAAGTCTGCTGGCCGTTGAATTCCTGGATATCCGACTCCGGGGTTTCAATCCCAACCATTTTAGAGAGCAGCATAGTCGCATGCTCAACATCATCGGAATCGTGGAAACTCGACGGCTTCAGAATGTGCGTGGAAGGTATGACACCGTTAGGCCATACCCAGCCATCATCGAAGCGCGAGAGCGTGAACTTGCCTTGAGCTCCAGCAAGAGAGAATCGCGCATCCTTGTCTTTGAAGAACCATGAGTCCGGAGAATGTCTGACTGCCGTTATTCTTGCCGCTATGTCCGAATCCGTCGCCTCCACTACAGAAGTGGAGGATAGCGACGGTTGTTCGTCGCTACGGGAGAATACTAGGGCGCCAGCGGAGTCCACATTGTCGAGCAAATCAAATGGTTCCTGGGATTTCGCTCCAATGGACTGCATCATGGCATATTTTGCCGCACCGGATTCAGGAAGCAGGTTGAGCAGGAAATTTTCCGGAGCGTCCTTTCTCCAGCTGCCGTCTTTCGGCAGGCTGAAGCTGATTCGCGGCGCATCCGGATCATATTCGAAGCCGACGCCATTCTTGAGCGCCGCGAATACGCCAACATGCCGGCCGTTCATCCAGACATTAAGTCTGTCGCCCCTCTTCAAGCTGTCACGCATTCCGCCGGCAAAGCTGTCGCATGAATATTTAAGGCTTTCATTACTCGCCTGGTGTCTGGATATGGGGCCATGCCATCATCGATAAGCTTCTGCACGACGGTTTCGTTCACGCCGGCATCATGGGCGACTTCAGAGATGGAACGGTTTGCCATGAACTCGTGCATAACTTCTCGCATACGCATAGGAGACTCGATGAATCGATCATATCGATGATGATTTACCAGAGCTCCCTTGACGAGTTTTCTATACTCGTCACCGATATGCCATTTTTCGTATATGGGTTTCTCATCCATGGTGCTCCCCTAATGCTCTTATTACTCTCCGGCGTGCATCGCCGAATATCCAAGTGATGTGACTTCCCTTAGATAATCGGACAGGTTTTGATTTCGACTTTTAGCTTCTTGGGCCATCGCGGTCTTCCAAGATGCGGGGACTTTGAAGTTGATGATGGCGGTGGCTTCGTCGTATCCTCCGAGTCGAGGTCTTCCAGGTCGAATGTCTGTGGCTTCTAGTTTTTCTGCTGTTCCCATGACTATATCGTAACATATTTTCGTAATACGATTATCCGATACGCACGGCGACAACTCCCGGAGCGTAATTATCTGCTTCGATACCCATCCGACGAAACTCATGCTCGACGGACATCGCGTTAACCCCATCAGGCAACTCAAGCACCGCTTCACGAACCGTGTACTCGTATTCGGGCCCATAGAACCTGCCGAGCACGTTCGTACGCTCGCTTTTCTTGACCGCATCGAACTTCGCCGCGACAGCGGCAAGCTCGTCCGGGGTCGCCGCACGCTTAAGCTCCTTGCGCACGAAATCCGTGTCACGCGGCAAACATCCGAAATTCTGGGCTGCCTCGAACCAGCCGGCATTCATCTTGCGTTCCGAGTCCTCCCCCGCGAACGGATCATACGGCACCGGCGTCGGTTCCGGATTGGTCTTGTCCAACTGGCGCCTGAACACGTCCTTCTTGCACCATTGGTCGCCTATCCGCACATAGGTGGATGGCAGTCCCTCAACGTAGGCGATTTCATCCACGAGGTACATGCCACGAACCATTTCGAACGATTTGACGCTTCCGCTGCGCCGATGGTCGGGATACTGCTCCTCCTTGTCAATCAGCCAGACGCCGCCGATTTTCTTGGCGCTTTTCAGGGAACCTCGTTGAGCGAGTTTTCTCACGCTGACGGGCTGCTTGTGGTGGAGGGCGGCGTATTCGTTGACCGTGATGTACTGGCTCATCTTTCCTCTGCCTTTCAATCCTTGATGGCCGGAATATCGGCCACATCATGCTCCTGCAGCCAAGCCACGCATTCCTCGGCCCGTTCGCGGCTCACATAGTCGTATACGTATCCGGAGCCACCCTCGTTGTACATATCGTTGTCGCGCTTCCAAAGCTTGCGGGCCTCGGCTTCGGTCAGCGGTTTCTCGTTTTGGTGGTTGTATCGGCTGATGACATCGATATGGCGTTTGATGTTGTTGTCGAGAATGCTTTGGGCTTTCACTGCGACGGCCTCACGTACCTTGCCTGCCAGTGCAATCGCCTCGTCGCGTTCGATGTGATAGTAGGTGGTGGTGGGGTGGCTTGCGGAAATTCGACGTTCCTTGTGCGCTTCGATCCAGTCGCGAATGACCTTGTGCATTTGCAACTCGTAATCATCATGTCCCAGCCCCAGTGGTTCGCCAGCCTGGAATGCGTCAAGCTGCCAGCATTCCACGCTTAGTTCTTCGGCCAGCGATTCCCCGTGGTCCAAGCTCAGGATAATCACGTATTCCGGATCCCAGTCGAATGCCTCGCCTGTGCAGATGGAGTCGGCGCGCCTGATCCCATAGCTGAACGGCATTCGCTGGTCATACCACGCGACCAGGTCACCCACGTTGAGGTCGGGCAGGTTGACCGGGTATTCCTTCTGCAGATTGAGGATATGTTCGCGGTGTTTGCGTTCCTCGTTTGTTTTCCGCTTCCGTTCTCGACGTACGAGTTCGGCTACCAAGGCGTCCTTGTTGGCGCGAATCTCTTCTTCGGCGCCTGGCTTGCCTTTGTATTTCCATGCTTGGAGTCCTATACGGCCGTCGCAGGCTTTGTACAGTTCGATCCGGTATTCCCTGATCATCTCGTCGAGGGTTTTCATGATGGCTTCCTTTCGCTAATATACCTATATTATATCTTTTGCGATACATTAGCGAATCAGTGTGTCAACCCAACAAAACCCGAGACACAGCATCCTCACCAGACAACCCGGAATCCAACAACCCAGCCAAACGAGAAGCGACACGATCAGCCTCAACACCAATAAACATGCCGCCCATCCAATCGGACATCAGCCTCCGAACATGCTCGCAGTCGGCGGAATGCACGTGACACGCAGCCCCCTTGCCCTCGTCCACCACCTCGGCCTCAAGCGGCATATCCCCGGCCTCGTTCTGCTTGACCGGTCGAATCGGAGCATCGGTGCGAGGATAATACTTGATCCCATGCCTGAACGGTTCGGCCTTCAAATTCGGAGCCGCCTCCAAGACATTCGACAACGCCTGCTTGAACCTGCGCCGGAAGTCCTTCAACGGCAGGCCGGTACCCTCGAACTGGTCATACAGCTGACGCCATGAAACGTAGGCGACGTGGTCGAGCCGGTATGTGCGGTATGTCAACCATATATAGACCTGTCTCTTATACAC
>ENA-OWYR01000678-OWYR01000678.1-human-gut-metagenome-genome-assembly--contig:-NODE-678-length-11890-cov-8.59163_pt1 | contig 11890 bp, 9 predicted proteins | sample MGYA00249753_ERZ652092 | MGnify/ENA primary metagenome ERZ652092 (study PRJEB26925, sample SAMN05827204) | human gut metagenome | biome: ENVO:2100002; feature: ENVO:00000062; material: ENVO:00002003... | reverse complement strand
GAGATGTGTATAAGAGACAGGTTTTATATTGTTGAATACTGATTTTTCTATATATCTCATTTAAGGAAGTTTCTATTAGTTCATTTTCCTGTGTCATATATTCTCCACTCTTTATTCTTAATATTTACAGTTTCAGTTTATTTACCATAGTAACACACTTTAATCATATCTACCACACCCATTCCTGCCGAATCTCATTCATTTCACACTCATCTGCCGCAATCTCTTTCCAGCGCTGCACGCCTTTTCCCCCGCTTGTCTCCGGCATCTGATACATCCGGAACGCAAGAGACATGCATGCTTTTCGGGCATGCAGAATATCTTTGGCCGGCATATCACAATCCTGCTCGACTCGCAGAATATCTGCAAGCATTTCCAGACATGCATCCATGTGGTTCTGGTTGTCGCGTTGCCGTATGATCTGACAATCTGCATAAACCAGATTATGAAGAAAGTATATCGCAGACACCAGCCCCGGTGTCTTTCGGTACCGCAGGATATTCAGGAATTCACTCAATAGGACCTGTGCCTCCTCTGCCGTGGGATGTGCCATAATATACTGATAAGCTGCAGTCTGTGCCCCTATCGTAAGTTCTTTTTCAGAAGATTGCATTTCTTCGCAAACGGATGCTGCCAGAGCATCACTATTAGCTATTTGAATTTCCAGTTCTTTGATGCTGATATTATACACACACATTTCCTGCAGCATTGATTGTAATTGTTCGGATACAAGCGTACTTATCATACCTGTATTGCGACACAACGCAGCGGCCGTTTTCTCTATTTTCTGTGCCCGGTTCCGAAATTCGTCTGCTGCAAAGCTCTCCGGGCGCACCTGTTCTAGTTTTCCTCTTAAAATACACCAATATGCCTGCATATCCTGTAGAAGCTGTTCCGTTTCCTTTTGGCTCCAATATCCCGGTTCCATATTTTCACAGACCAGAACCAGCTCATCCAGATAAGGGATTTTTCCCATTGTACTTCTGCATCCCTGCTGATCTTCAAACTGATCCTGCAAACGCCTCGATAGAAACCATTGTTTAATAGATTTTACTGGAATATTTGCATCCAGACACGGTAATTTTTCATAAGCAAACAGGTGCAGATCCTTTCCCTCCGGAAGCCCTGTTGTCTCTGATACATAATGCCAAAGTAATGCAGCATATGCCTGCTGCTGTTTTTCATCCAATAGCTGCAGACGGTACAAAGTTTCCAGACGAAGCACTTTGGTTCTCCATTCATATCCTGCCTCAGACGGGATTTCCAGTAACCATGCTATAGTTTCTGGTCTTACAATACACTTTCTCTGCAACGGACCGATATCTTCTTTCCGGAAATAATAACTGAAAATGTCAATTCCATCCCCATGTCCATGCATGGTCTTGTGCTCTACAATTTTTGTCTGCAGCATTACATCCAGCATTTGTGACTTCTTCGCTTCAGATACATTTTCCATAATTCCAACACCCAACTCTGCCATCGAAAATGATACCGGAAGTTCTTCTGATTCCATCAATTGTTTTGCAAGCAATAAAGCATCTTCCTGCTGTGCATCTGGGCATCGGCTCATAAACCGGATCAGCAGTTCGGGAACATTTGAGAATATCTGTGTAAGAATTCCCCCTGCCTGTGGACGTTCCTGATCCGCCATTTCTTCCATATTGTCCGAAAGAGCATGAATCAGAAATGCAACCATATTTCCCGCTACATCCGGTGAAAGTGTACACAGCCATGCGCGATCCACCAATGTTTCGATCGTTCTGCTGTAGCACCCACGACACAGCAAAAATAATCCAAGGTAATCCATCTGTTCCAACACTGCTTCGATCCATGGCTGTTCCAAATCTCCCAGCAGTGTGACATACCCACATTTTAATGGTAATGCCAGCTTATCCAACAAGCGGTAAAAATGGTATGCCGGTTCACATGCATTGCCCGTTCCCTGTATGATTGTACGATATTCCTGATTTAACGGAAACGCTTCTCTCTGCTCGTACTTGCGCACATGCCAGCGAAGCAATTTATGTTGCACGTTGTCTTTCCACATTTCCCAGTCAAATAATGCACAATTACTATCTATATCTTCCTGTATCCGATGAATTTCTTGTAAATGAATTTCAAATTTCTGCGTATAATCCCATTTTCCCTGTACACAAAGCATATATAATTGCAGAATACTCACTCTGAGCGTTTTGAAATACAGTCCATTGCTCCCATTCGATATCTCTGCGTCCTGTATATCCTGCATAAGCTGCTGCAATGCAGGAATCACACTTTCTAGTTCATCCAGTTCCGCCTGTAGCCCCAATATCTGCAAACGCTGTTCATAATGTTCTTTGTCCGGGTGACAATGGGCAATTGATCTTCGCATTGCCGGAATTTGTAATCTATGATACTCCTGTTTTGCTTTCTCTAACTGCAGATCTATGGTTCCGTTTACCCCATAAGCCTCATACGCTTTCAGTCTCGTATAGATATTTTTCCACGCTTCTGTTCTTCCCTCCTCGCGATATACACGAAGCAGTACCTGACCAATATAAAACCATTTCTTTATATTTTCTGTTTCATATATCGCAGATTCGTGACTCCAGCTTTTGATTTCCTTTTCATAATAATTGTCCCAGATTATGGACAAGTGATGGATCTCATAATCGGAATACAAATGCATACATTTTTCGTAGCGCCATGCAAGTTCATATGCAAACAGAAACATCCGATTTAAATCAACAAATGTATGGCTTTGCAACAGTCCTTCTTCTCTTGTTTTGCTGCTTAGTTCTGCGCATATGTTGTAGGGAAGAATGTACCACCCCGGATAAACATTACGTTCTTTCTTCCATGCTTCAGTAAGCTGACTGATATCTTTGTACCGGTTTTCTTTTGGTCCAAACAGTCCTTCCACCTGTTGATCGGATAAATCCCATTTGGCTATTTGCCCTATATCCGTTGGACCATTCTGCTGCATGTTTTTCTCTGTCTCCGGTCTCTTTTCTGTCTCCATCCTCTGCTGCAGACGTTCTTCCTGGTTCTGTCGGCTCCCCATATCAATGATATTTTGTGTCGCACGCTCTAACCGATCCATTCGGCTGTTCATTTGTTCCATTCCCTGACCAATTTCTTCAAGCCGTGATCTTCCATAAATTTCCGGCAGAATTTTACGGCATTTGTCTGTTATAATCTCCACAAAACGTTGTTTACTCGTTTTTTTATTATCCTCAGACATAGCACTCCCATTGACTAAGTTGTCGACACAGATCACGAGTCTCTCCAACCACGTGTAATCATCTACCGGGCGCATGTGTTCTGCCAGTAATTTCATATTTTCTTCACAAAATATAACATTGCGAAGTTCCGTTTCTTCGGTTCCATACCGCCGAAACTCCCTGATTTGTTTTCCGGCATCCACAAAGATTTGGGTAAACTGGTGTTCATTCAAAAATTTTAATCCCATTGTAACCGGGATTGCCTTCCAGTCTCCTGTGCATATTTGTTTTATGATTTCTGTTTTTGTATCGTCCATGGGTATTCTCCCTTATTTATGGTCTTTTATCTTTTGGAAATCATTTTTCAATCGTACTCTTTCCGTTACAGTTCACAAGTCACCCTGCAAACTGTAACCGCTCATTTTGGCAGTTTACCCTTCCTGCTTCAATCTGCTCATCGCTGATTGAAACTCCCCTCTCGGATCAGCAATTAATATCTCCAATTCATGAGACGTTCTCCAGCAATTTACAGCTTCTACAACGTCAAGCATGATCTCCAATGCCTCACGTAGCTCATCCACTGTCACAATAACAAAATTATCCCCCGGATATCTTGCATCATAATAATAGTCTTTGAGTAATGCCAGATCCTTCCTCTCTAATTGCAAGGAAGTATCCACCCTTTTAATCTCATCGTATAAGGCACGCAAATTATGGGATGTCATTAGTTTTTCAATTCCAGTACAAACCAGTTCTGCCACAGATTTCAACATTTTTTCTGCGATTTGCTGTGCCGAAGCTGCAGCCGGATTGCAGTATACAGGTGACACTGCATCCCTTAAATACCAGAATTCATTGCACGCAATAGAATAATAAGAATTTGCCTTTATCATATTTTCAACTCCTTATAATCTCTTCTTAACTGTTGTGTAAACTTTGAATTATCATGTTCGAAATACTGCGGTGTTACAAAAACCACATCCGCATGCAACATCTCGAGTTCTTCCCGCAAGGCTCCCATCATCCATCTTTCCGGTTTTTCCGGAACTATGATGCAAAAGTCGATATCACTGCTGGCCTTATAATCATTTCTCGCGTAGCTTCCAAAAATCCCAAAACTCTGATATTTGATACTCGAATTTTTAATAATATCTACGCACTTGTTCAACCGGTCTTTAAAATCATTTTCAACAACAGGTGACACGTACGGCATCCCTAAACCTCCACTCTTTCTATTAATCTGTCCTATCACAGTTTCTACAATGTCAATCGTAATCTCTAATGTTTCAACAATAAGGAAAGTACTTTCGGTCTGGCTCCCCTTGCATAATGGAAGCCCAGTGCATGTCTTACAATTTCCGGAAGATACAGTTTTTCACCATCCCTGATCAGATATCCTTCCTGCATCATCAACTTTTCTTCTGTACGGGAGAGCACATTTTCATTCAAATCCAGTGGAAGAATTTTCTGTTCTGCTGGCAATTTTTCAAGTTTTTCAAAAATCGGCTTTAAAAATGCATACTCCATTTTTATCTCACCAATTTTTTCTTTAGAACAAATTGATACCGCATGCCGAATCTCTGCCGGCATAAGAATACGATCCTCATAAGAAGCTTTTTTTCCATTTGAAACAGCTGCATATTTCAGGAAACGTATGATATCCCTCGCCTGCAATTGTCCATTAAAATCAGAAAGTGCCGCCAGAATCCATCTGGAAGAATACGCCTCATTGGAACTGTTTTTTCCCAATTTTTGTCCCCATAATTTTTCCAAATGTAAATCAATCACTTCCTTTGAGGCATTCTCAATAGGACTCTTTGCCTCATAAAAATCGTTTACCGCCTGACTTACCACCCATACAACCAATTTAAGTGCTTCATCAGATGTCCATTTTAGTTCTGCATACCCATTCGCCTGTTTAAATTGTTCGTAGTTAACTGTGATTGCGTTTTGCGCCATATCACTTCTCAGAAAAATTACAATTCCCAAATTGTCGTACTTTGCCGCCATGATATTGACAATATCCTGGCACAGTGTCTGAACCGCTTTCTGCTGATTTAAATCGCCAGATACATTTCTTAAAATTTCCTCCAGTCCATCAATCAGGAAAACGGCTTTTTTATCTTCTTTCCGCAACATATCACTGACCTCATCAAAAGACCCCCAATTTTTATTGACAGAAGATGCCAGAAGTTTTTCCCAGAAATCACGCCAATCCGTTATTTCTGTCATTTGTTTTTCAAGTTTCTGCGAATTATCCAGATATACGGAAGCTGATACCTGTGCACTTTCTATTTCTGTATTGACTGTTGCAATACATTCTCTCAACAATTTTGTAAATTCCGTAATATTTTTAGGGGCAAATACCGGAATGAAATACCCGTTTTCTTTATTATTCCTGTGATTGATTTCATTACTGAAAGCAAACCAGTTTTGCTTTTCAATAAATTGTCTATAAAGAAAAGTCTTTCCTGCACCTTTTGCACCTCTGACAACTACCGTTGGAATACCATCTGCGTATTTTAAACATAAATTTTTAATTGGAGCTGTCAGTAAAATTTGAACTGCATGATTGGATTCTGCTGTGATTTGCTTATTAGCAAATGTGCATATCTCCTGCAAAGCTTTGTTCCGGTATTCATCAAAATTAATATTGTCATTTTCTATCGGATCATCAAGATACGATTGAACCACTTTTTTAATTTCTTTATACATATCCCTGCCTTCAATCTGTGTTAATATCTGCTGAAGATCTGTTAAATGTATCAATTCGCTTGCAAATGGCAGTTCCACGACCAAATTATCAAGTAATTGTTCTTCTTTTTCATTACTTTTAAAGCATTCCACAATTTCTGTAATAATATCATTTTTTTCTTTCAGACTGATAGAAGGCGGAATCATTCCCAAAAATACGGTTGGTAAATTTGCATCCTCTGTAATAGCTAATCCTCTTCCCATATACTGTAAAAGTTTCTCGGTTCCAATAACAGACTGCTCTGATGTAGACGTAACAATATATTTTTTTACTCTTGGATCAAACAATAACGGTGCCGAATATTCGCTAATTCCGGCTCTCATATCAACCAGCGTCATATTAACTCCAAGCCGATCCGCAATCTGAGAAAGTACTTCTGCCAATATGTACTGACGATCCTTTCCCTTAATAACAGAACTCGGGCTTGCATAAATGTCAAACAATTGTTCATCATATCGTAACGTTGGCAAAAAGAAATGTTCAACGGTTTGCTGATTTGTTTCTACTGATATAACAGAATTTCTTATCTGTTCCGTTGCAAATTCAACAACTGACTCAATATCCTGTGAATCCTGTAACATTGTAAGCAGATCTAAATAACTAAATCCATTTTCATCAATTTTTCCCTGTAGCCAGGATAAACCTGGTGCTTCAATATCCGAATCAATAATCAGGAGTTTTTTTTCTCCCTGCATTTCTGACCAGGCTTTTGCAAATGCAAGTAAGGATAATGTTCTTCCTACTCCTCCCTTATAGGAATGAAAAGCAACAACTGGGCATGGTAAAGGTTTGAGTTGTTCTTCCGGATAAGCCGAACGACTGTAAATCACTTTCTCAAACAACGGAATTATTTTATTATTCCGTCCCTCATCCTCGAATTCTATAGTGATTTTCATCACCTGCTTATTCCCCTCAAGTAAAATACTTTTGTTATTTCGATCCGTATTTTTAGGAAATACCTCATATAACTTTTGAATAATTTCAGAATCATCTTTTTCTTTTGAACAATAAACAATCAACTCATCAGGGTATACTTCTATATTGTCAAAAGTATCCTCCCATCCTTTTCTTTGTACAAGCAATTCTCTTTCTATATCTTTCCACGTATAATATCTCATATCTATATTTCCTCTTTTAACCAATTCATAATATTCTCAAGTGTCTTGATATTTTCTTTCTCTTTGTCTCTGTCCTTTTCTTCTAAGTTTATCCCATATCTGCACATCTGATGATACTGGGCAATTGATACAACATCCCCATATTCTGTACTAATATTAAAAAAAGAATATCTGCCTGCCTGTTTGACCTCATTTAATAAAACACGGATATCATGTGTCCCCAGTACATTTTTTATTTCTTCATTTGCAGTCTCTACTTTATATAATTTATTATTTTTCATCACAAGACATTTCAATCCACATTCAACACAGTAGCACAAAATCAAAGACCTGCTACTTTTACTGACATTTATATACTTTTCATATGTATCCGCATGCCTTTGAAATGCCTTTTTATAATTCTTTTGATTCGCCCGTAACTTTTTCGCCACTTTTGTAAAATTCCTCTCATTTTATATATTTTCTTTCATTTACTCCTGTTATACAATATTCATGCCTTTTCCGTCCTTCTTACCGACTCTTTCCAGTCACACACACGATATTCTTCCTTATATTCACTCATCTGCATATCGTACACACTGTCACCAAACGCTTTGCCCGTCAGGGTGCCAATTTTTCCCGGAATCTTTTTCATCAGCCGGATGATCCAGCCAGTCGCTGGAACCATCACAAGCCGGTGTCCTTTTACCACAGCGATCATCTGCACCAGATCCGAAGTATTGATATACTGCTCGTTCTGCGGAAAAAACACTCCGGTCTCTTCGTTGTCGATCATCCGTTTGACAAACTGTGCCAGATTTTCTATATAAAGCATGGAACGCTGATTATGTACAATTGGAAATAGCGGAAGTTTTCCTGCCAGTTTTGCAAGCTGTGGATAGTTTCCCTTTGATCCCTTTCCGTAAATCATCGGCGGGCGCAATACAACAACCTTAAAACGTTCATCTGCCAGTGCCTGTATTTTCTGATCCGCCTGCCATTTGCTGTCTCCATAGAAATTCAATGGTTTGGGAATTGTATTTTTTGTAATTTTCTTTTCTCTACATCCGCTGTATACAATCATGGAAGACATAAAGAGAAACTGCTGCACGCCTTCCTTTTTGGCTTTTTCGGCTGTCTCTACTGCCAGATCTGTATTCACGCGGTAATACTGCTTCTTTTCTTCTTCCGTCACCTGTCCCACATCTGCATGTGCGATTCCCGCCACATGATAAACCACATCATATGCAGAAAAATCGTGTGTCCGCCAGATTTGTGTTCTCATATCCAGCGTTTCAATCTGGTAGTACTCCGGCCATTGTCTCAGCCATGCCTCCACGGAAGTTCCCACATAACTACCGCTTCCGGTGATCAGAATCTTCTTTTTTCTCCTGCCCTTTTCACGTTCTTCTGTGTCTTTTGCAATGTTTTTCTTTTTCGTGCTGCTCTGTGTTGTTTGTTCCGGTTCCAATGCCAGTTGCACTTTGCGTTTTTTATTTACATATATGGTTACTGCAAGTTCTGTCACTGTTGCCAGGCCAAACAACACTCCCGGAATGTTTCCTTTTTTCTTTTCCCGGTTCTCTCCCTTATGTAAAATATGGTGAATTACAGCCCAAAATACTGCCAACGCGGTTGCTGCCACTGCTCCGCCTAATATAATTTCTCTCTTCAGTTTCTGTGGATCGACCAGTCCGCTTTTGTGTGCTTCTGTCTCTTCTTCCACTTTGTTCAGTTCGCCAGTTCCACCTTCAACCACGCCATCGTGCATGAGCACGGAGCCAATTGTGCCAAGAAAACATTTCAGATCCATCCATGGTCCCAGATGTTTGACATATTCGCCATCCAGTCTTGCCTTGTCCGGAATCTCCAGTTCATCTCTGCCATTGATCTGTGCCCACCCGGTCAGCCCCGGTGTCACATCATTGGCACCATATTTCTCACGCTCTGCTACCAGATCATCCTGATTCCACAGTGCCGGCCGCGGTCCTACGATACTCATTTCTCCTTTGAAGATATTAAAAATCTGTGGCAGTTCATCCAGACTGGTTTTGCGCAGAAATTTTCCTACCTTTGTGATGTACTGCTCCGGATTTTCCAACATATGTGTTGGCACATCCTTTGGTGTATCAATCCGCATGGTACGGAATTTGTAAATTTGGAAGAAACTCCGGTGGATGCCGATACGCTTCTGCTTAAATAATATCGGTCCAGGTGTATCCAGTTTGATCGCAATACATAAAAAAAGAAGGAGTGGTGATAAGATCACTATCGCCATCCCACTTAATATGATATCAATTCCTCTTTTGATGTAATGGTATCCTTTCATGGCTGACTTGCTCCTTCCTGATTTCACACTAACCTGCACATTTTCGTAATCTCTTGATTTAGTCTTCTGAGTATCTCACTTTCCTCTATTGTTCTCTCTGATACCCAGTCATTGTCTGCAATTGAAACCTGATTCGCTTTTCCTGGTTTCATTACATTCGTAATGCATCCCACAATTGCCTTATTCTTATCTTGTTCTCTCATTAAAGTTGTCTGAATTGTTGCAGCCTTCCCGACATACTCTTCTGCAAAATCCAATAGCTGTGGATACACAATTTTTGCTGTATCTATCAATAAATTTTCCAAATTTCCACTTCCATCATTATCTGGGAAAATATATGTATAGACTTCTACTTCTTTCCTTCCATAAAATAACATAGTCATTTTATCTTCATGAAATATATAATCAGTCTCTTTCCCCATATTATCCAACATCATTTTTCTCTTATCATTTGCATTTTTCTCATCAGCATCACACACTAACATAATGCCATCCAATGATAACACTTCTCTTATATCCATGAGTTTCAATGTCTGCACCAATACATTCATGATCTCACTATCACTGCCGGCATTCTTGATTGCCACAGATATCTCTTCATTTTTTACGAAACTTGGAATTGGAGAGATTCTCTCCAGCCGATCCCCATGAAATGGATACCTGTCTGGAATTGTGCGTCTCCAGACAGGTGGAAGTTCACGTTCAGAATGTACTATTTTATCAACTCCGTTTATACGCAACAGTTTTTGGATTACCGCAATATCATGCGCCCCCTCTACAATAATCAAGTAATTTCTCATAAAATATCCATCCCCTGTTTATTTACCAATTCCAGTAATTCATCACTTCGAAACTGCTTTACAAAAGTATCTCCCATATAATGTTCCAAACGATATGCGCTCATATCTATCTGTTGTTTCTTTTGAGCCTGTACCAATGCATTGACAGCCTCGCTGCTATGTGTAGTAAGAAAGATCTGTATATCTCTTTCTTCTGCTGCTGATGCAATCCAGTCAGCAACCTGTACCAACGCTCTCTGATGAATTCCGGTTTCGAATTCGTCAATCAAAATTATCCCATGTTTTGTTTTCACAATTGCGCTCGCAAGTGTAAGAATTTTTTTCAAACCATCACCAAACAAAGATACGGGCATCAATCCTATATTTTCCAACTCAATCAAAATCGTTGGCTTTGCATTTAACATTCCAATTTCTATACCTATAATACGTTCATCGAATAACCGCAGCAACTGAATTAATGTTTCTTTTTCTGATACTCTCATTCCTTTGTAAAAATTCGCATTAAGCACACGATTGGTGTATACATCCATTGGTGAAATGTACACTATACTCACTCTTGACATATTCTCTTTTTTTATGTCCAGAGTTTCTTTCATAGACATATCCGGTCTCAATTGTGTCTCTCGAAAAGAGTAGCTATTTTCAGATGTCAGATTTTCGCTTATATATAAGAAGTTTCCGCTTATAACACTGATTTCCCCATCCTCTCCGCAATAAAGATCATATCTTCTCTGTTCACTCTCCGAAAGATCTTCTTTATCATAAATTTCTTTTTTTATTGTTCCACATAATTCAATATGCCATTTCTTCAACTCATAATCTGTCGCATAAATTACTATATCCTTTTGTTCTCCCTGTACCGGAAAAGAATAAAGAAATTCATCAAACGGAATCAAATTTGCACTTTGCACCATTATATTCCTAGGTTGACGTTTTTTTGCAATTGACAGAACATTATCCACTACCTCCGGATCTCTTAAAAGCTGTATCGCTTCTAATATAGATGTTTTTCCGGTATTGTTTTCTCCCACAAGAATATTTACCCTGCTGAGATTTTGTAATGTAATATTCTTTAATCCCCTATATGCTTTTATATCAATTGTTTGAAACATGCCGCCTCCAAGTTTTTCCCCGTATTTTCAACTATTTATATGTATTATATCATACCCCATTTTGTGGGATATTGCAATAATTGTAGCCGGAGGCAACATTTTTGCTCAATTGAAAATATACAAAATTAAGATCAACCTTAATTAGATATAACATATTAAGATTAAAATTTGGCATCTCCTCCCAAAACAAATATCCGACCTATCACTGTATTGTCCCTACAAATATTAAAATCTGAAGGATAATAAATAGTTATCCATTTATTCTAAACAATGGTGAAGTTTATATTTCTTCAAAATAAATTTATGAAATTGCGGGAAAATTTGAGTATGACAATTGTAGTTCTAGGATTAAGCTGTAGTGGTAAATCCACTTTTTCAAATAAATTAGGTAAATTATTGAATTTAGAAGTATTTCATTTAGATTCCTATTATTGGGAATCTCCATGGATAGTTGATAAAACATTTGATATTAATGATTTTGTTGAAAAAGAAAACTCTATAATTGATGGAAACTATTTTAATTATGCCTTTACAGAAAGATTAGATCTGTCTCTTATACACATCTGACGCTGCCGACGAATAGCCTTGTGTAGA
>ENA-OWYR01000651-OWYR01000651.1-human-gut-metagenome-genome-assembly--contig:-NODE-651-length-12304-cov-11.4705_pt1 | contig 12304 bp, 10 predicted proteins | sample MGYA00249753_ERZ652092 | MGnify/ENA primary metagenome ERZ652092 (study PRJEB26925, sample SAMN05827204) | human gut metagenome | biome: ENVO:2100002; feature: ENVO:00000062; material: ENVO:00002003... | reverse complement strand
GCCGGGAGCTGGAGGGGCTGGCCCAGCGGTTCCGGCGGCTGGGCTATGCCCGCCGCAGCCACTTCCACCTGCCGGATGGGCAACGGCGGTTTTATTACCTGTTCGCACTGCTGTTTCAGCGCCTGAGCTACCTCCTGGCGGACGAGGATTGGGGGCGGCTCCAGGCTGGCCCCGCCTGCGGGAAGGTGCTGGTTACGCTGGCGGGGCTGGTGCGGCAGCTCCAGAACGCCGCTTCACCGGAGGCACGGGGAGCGCTGACAGAACGGCTCCAGATCCTGCTGGCAGAGGACGCCCTGCCTCAGGGGCGGCTGCGTATCTTCTACCGCAGCTTTCTCCACCGCCTGCTCCTGCTGCTGGCGGAGGGAGAGCCCCGGACCCGGTGGCCCCGGGTGCCCTGGCGGGAGGTATTTGCCAGCGGCCGCCGGCGGCTGAGTCTCAACAATTTTGAGGTGCGCTTTGCCCTGCGCCTGGCCGTGGTCATGACCATCAGCACAACCGTCAGCCTTTTGTGGGAATTTGAGCACACCTACTGGTTCCCGCTCCACGCCTTTCTTTTGCTCCAGCCCAGCTATGAGGAGAGCGCCCACCGGATGATCACCCGGCCGGTGGGCACCGCCATCGGATGCCTGGTGGTGCATCTGGTCTATCCATGGCTGCCCGGCCTGACCGGCGTCTTCGCTTTTGCCCTGGCCATGATCTCCCTGATGTATTGCTGTACTCCGGGCTCCTGGGTACACCCCATCTTTTCCACCTCCTTCGCCCTTGCCCTGGCCACCCTCACGGTAAAGGAGGGCCAGGCCATCCAACTGCGCCTATTCTACTTGCTGCTGGCAGTGGCGTTGGTGTTGGTGGTAAACCGTTTCCTGGTGCCCACCCGGAAGGCTACCCAGTTCCGGCACAACCTGCGTACCTTGTGTCGCCTCCAGGCCTCCTACTGGGAGCTGGTGCAGCGCAGCCTCCACGCGCCCGGCCGGCCGGAGCGCTCCGGCGAGATTCTGGCCTGCTTTCATCTGGTGTACCACGAGGCGGCCCGGTATGCGGCGGCCCTGCCGGCGGGAGAGGCGGAGCGGTACCGGACGGTGCTGCTCACCCTGTGGAACCTGTTCGCCCATGTGGAGCAGGTGGAGTGCCTGGTACTGACCGGGGAGCTGGGGGAGGAGGAGTACCCTGTTCTGAGCCGCCTGGCCGGAGAAATTCAGGAGCTGCTGGACCCGCCCCGGCCCGCACTGGCGGAGTTGGGGCTGGAAGGTCTGCCGGCCTCCGGGGCGCTCTGCCGGGCCATGGAGCGCTACCGGCATAACGCCCGGCTGCTGCTGGAGGCATGGGAGAAACAGCCGGTTTCGTGCTGAATCTTGCGGGAATCGGTGAAAAAAAGCCAGTATTTGGGCAGGAAAGATTTTCCTCGACAGATTTCGACACGGAAACCGCAAGGATAACTCAAACTTTAGCATACAATGTCTGTATACCAAAGCCGATTCCCGATACACTAAGAAACGGGTGATCGGATGAACGTGGATTATGGTGCAATCGGACAGCGCATCAAGCAGGTGCGCAGGAGCCGCGACATGACGCAGGAGCGTCTGGCAGAGGCCCTCTCCGTGTCAGTGGGCTATATCAGCCAGATAGAGCGCGGCGTGACCAAAATCAATCTGGACACGCTGGCTGCGGTGGCGGCGCACCTCAACTGTGAACTTTCCGAGCTGGTAACCGGGGTGTCGGTGCTCCAGGGGCGCTACCTGGAGGGAGAGCTGGCACAACTGGTGGATCAGATGGACGGACGACAGAGGAAGATGCTTCTGGAAGTGGCCAAGCTGATCTTGGCCGAGTGAGAAAGCAAACAAAATACCGGGCCGCACGCCGTGCGGCCCGGTATTTATTGTTTTGCAGTGGGCAGACCGGTCAGCCCTTCTGCTCCAGAAGGGACTGCTTGATGTCCCAGAGCTTCTGAGACAGGTCCACGTAGTAGTTATGGGGATTCTCAAAGCGCTTAACCTCGTCCCACAACAGGTCAATCTGTCCGGCGCAGTAGGCCCGCATCTCGGCGATGGGGGGGGAGTCGTATACCCGCCTGCCCCCCAGGAAGATGGGAGCGAGCAGCTCCTTGGCGGTGAAGTTGGTGACACGGCTGCGCTTCCAGGTGGCGTCGGGGTCAAAGAGCTCCAGGGGCTGGCTCTCGTCCACCGCCTCGTCGTGGAGGGTGATGAGGTCGGCGAAAGCCTTGCCGCTCTCCTTGTCGAACAGGCGGTACACCTTCTTGAAGTGGGGGTTGGTGATCTTATCCGGGTTGGCGCTGATCTTGATCTTGGGAATGATATTGCCCTGCTTGTCCTCCACGGCGGCCAGCTTGTAAACGCCGCCGAACACCGGCTCACTCTTGGAGGTGATGAGCCGCTCACCCACGCCGAAGGAGTCGATCTTGGCCCCCTGAAGCAGCAGATCCCGGATGATGTACTCGTCCAGGGAGTTGGAGGCCACGATCTTGCACTCGGTAAGCCCCGCCGCATCCAGCATCTTGCGGGCCTTGCGGGACAGATAAGTGAGGTCGCCGCTGTCCAGCCGGATGGCGCAGTTGGTAATGCCCTGAGGGAGCAAAATATCCTTGAACGCTTTGATGGCGTTGGGCACGCCGGACTTGAGCACGTTGTAGGTGTCCACCAGCAGGGTGGCCGAGTGGGGATAGAGCTGGCAGTAGGTCTTGAAGGCGGTGTACTCGTCGGGGAACATCTGCACCCAGGAGTGGGCCATGGTGCCCCCGGCGGGGGAACCATACATCTCGTCGGCCAGGGTGCAGGCGGTGCCGGCGCAGCCGGCGATATAGGACGCCCTGGCACCCAGCACAGCGGCGTCGGGGCCCTGGGCCCGGCGGGACCCGAACTCGCTCACCGGGCGGCCGTCGGCGGCCCGGACGATGCGGTTGGTCTTGGTGGCGATGAGGGACTGGTGGTTGAGGGTGAGCAGCAGGAAGGTCTCGATGAACTGGGCCTCAATGGCGGGGGCGCGGACGGTGAGGAAGGGCTCCCGGGGGAAGATGGGAGTGCCCTCCGGCACAGCCCACAGGTCGCCCGTGAAGCGGAAGGTGCGCAGATAGTCCAGAAAGCCCTCGCAGAAGCAGCCCTTTCCCCGCAGGTAGGCGATGTCCTCCTCGGTGAAGCGGAGGTTTTCGATATAGTCGATGACCTGCTCCAGACCGGCCGCGATGGCGAAGCCGCCTCCATCGGGTACATTGCGGAAGAAGACATCGAAGTAGCAGATCTGGTCGGCATAGCCATCGGTCTGAAAGTAGCCGTTGCCCATGGTCAATTCGTAAAAATCACACAGGAGTGTGTAGTTCATGTGTTCCTTCATCTGTTTCACAACCTTTATCGGTTCAGTACCGTGATCTGGAGGGCCTCCATCACATCCAGGCCCTTGGCGTGGAGATCCGGATCGGGCCCGGCGGTGCAGGAGGCATCCACCACGATCTCCGCCTCGGGCAGGGCGGCCTTGACCATGATGGCGTTGGAGAGTACGCAAAGGTAGGATACCAGTCCAGCCAGCTCCACCCGGTCATAGCCCTGCTCCTTCAGCCAGTTGGCCAGCCACAGGGAGGGGAAGGCGCCCTTGCCGATGACCATATCCCGGCTGCGCTCCATGGCCTGTCCCGTCTGGCCGTAGAGCTGCCAGCCCTCCGAGTTCAGCAGGCAGTGGGGCACCGGCAGCTTCCGCCCCTCCTGGGTGTCCAGGTAGTCCGGGCCATGGGTGTCCAGGGTGAAGGCCACGTCATCTCCGGCGGCGCGGCAGGCGGCGATTTTGGCCGCGATGGGCCCGTCCAGTGCCTCCGCACCGGGAAAGCCCAGTGCTCCGTCTACAAAGTCCTTTTGATAGTCCACTACGAGAAGCAACCGCTTCACCGCGTCCACCGCCTTTCTGTCAAGACACCTGTATTATAAGCAGTTTTTTCCCAAAATGCAAGAGCAGTCTTGCCGCGCCGGGATATCAGGCCGCCCGCCGGGGAACCGGCGGGCGGTGTGATTTACTCGGCCAGAGGGGTGGGCCCCATGGCCTCGTGAAGTTCCTTGGTGATGGCGCCCTGGAACAGGCAGACGGCGAACCGGTGCATCCGCTCCAGCTTTTCGGGCACCGCGTCGGGGTTGTGCTTGCCCGCGGTGGAGAAGTCGCCGTCCAGAATGAACTTGACCTCCTTGTCGGTCTTGCCGCCGCCGATGAGGCCGGGACCGGCGTGGAGCTTCATCCGGTAGTCCCCGACCAGGGGAGTCTCCACGTCCAGGGAACACTTGGCGATCTCGCTCTCCTCCACGTCAGGCTCGCCGAGTATGCCGATATACTGGCTGCGGATCAGATCGTCCCAGAGTTCCCCCTCCAGGCCCAAACGCTGGCGGGAGACGGCGTTGACATACCGCAGGCCGATGCGCTCGAAGAAGGCGGGCTGGTAGAGCTGGATAAACTGGGCCAGGGGGCGGTCCAGCCGGGTGGCGAAGTCCTCCCACCGGGTGTAGCTCAGGGTGGACAGGGCGATGAAGCCCTGGGTCAGGTTGAGCTTCCAGCGGCCGTCCTCCGAGATGAAGTTGTAGTTGGTAATGGGCTTCTGAGGCTCCAGCGCGGTGGCGTTCCCCTTCTTGACCACCTTGGGGGGGAGCTGCTCCTGACGGGCCGCATACTGGGGGAAGTCCTTGCGGATGGCCTCCTGAAACTCGGCGGGCTCCTTGGCGCCGATGGACAGGATGGTGGGGAAGCGGAGCTGGCAGATCACCTCCACCAGCGGGGCGCGGGCGTACTGATAGCGTTCGTATGGTGCAAACAGCATAGTGGGCTGCTCCTTCCTGTTTTTCGATCGGTTCTATTGTAGCCCGGAATGGGCGATCTGTCAAACCATTCCACCTTGCAAATGGAGAATTGGGGCGGTATAATGCAGACAATACACAAAGGAGGCGGAGACCATGGAACTGGAGCTGAAGCGGGGCGGCCGCACCGCCCGGGTGGAGACCCTGGGCGGCGAGCTGGTATCCTACCGGGACGAGAGGGGGCTGGAGTACATCTGGGGGGGCGATCCGGCCTACTGGCCGGGGCGCAATCCCCTGCTGTTTCCCATTGTGGGGACGCTGAAGGAGGGAAAGATCCGCTTTGACGGCAGGGAATACGCCATGGAGCGCCACGGCTTTGCCCGGCGGCGGGAGTTCACCCCGGCGGCGCGGGGGGAGGACTGGGTGCGCCTGGAGCTGCGGGAGAGCGCCGAGACCCTGGCGCTGTATCCCTATCCCTTCCGGCTGGCGGTGGAGCAGCGGCTGACCGACACGGGTTTTTCCACGGCGGTGATGGTGGCCAACCCGGGGGAGGGGCCGTTGCCCTTCTGCCTGGGGGCCCACACCGGCTTCCGCTGTCCCCTGGAGGCGGGGGAGCGGTTCGAGGACTACGAGCTGGTGTTCCCCGAGCGGGAGAGCTGTCCCACCCTGCTGCTGCGGGACGGATTGCTGGACCGGCCGGCGGCCCTGCCCTGCCTGGAGGACACCGACACCCTGCCCCTGGACTACCGCTGGTTTGACGCGCTGGATACCCTGATCTTCGAGGGCCTGCGCTCCCGCTCCGTCGCCCTGCGCAGCCGCAAAAGCGGCAGAGGGGTGCGGGTGTCCTTCGACGGCTTCCCCATGCTGGCCTTCTGGACCATGCCGGGGAAGAAGGCCCCCTACCTGTGCATTGAGCCGTGGCACGGCTGCGCCGCCGGGACGGCGGAGGGGCCGGAATTCACCGATAAAGCCCACTGCATCGTCCTGGCCCCCGGCGAGAGCCGCACCCTGGCCTACCGGGCGGACACCCTGTGAGCTAGTATTCCCGCAAAAAAGCGCGGACCGTACAACGGTCCGCGCTTTTTTTGTCAGGAGAGGCCCTCGCCCATGCCGAGGGTGAAGTACAGGATGACCACGATGACCAGAGGGGCGAGAAAGCGCACCGCGAAGGCCCAGGGCTTCTGCATCCGCCGGAGGCCGTGCTCGCCGGCGATCTCCTGCCCGGCGGCTTTGGTGCCCCACACCCAGCCCACAAAGAGGCAGAAGCACAGCGCCCCCAGAGGGATCATCAGATTGTCGGTGAACTTCTCCATCACCGCGTTCATGGGGAGCATCTGCAGCCCGTTTTTGAAGTCGAACCAGGGCAGGTTGATGCCCCGCCCGGCGGACTGGGAGAGGGAGTAGCCCGCGCTGAGCAGCGCCATGGGCACCGACAGGCCGATGGCCGCCCTGGCCCGGGAGAGGTGGAATTCCTCGGTGAGAAAGGCCACCAGGGTGTCCAGCGCGCAGATCCAGCCGGCGCTTTTGGCCAGGTTCTCCGACTTGGGCACGTAGGAGCCGTAGGTCACCATGATGCCCATGCCCACGGACAGGGAGAAAAAGGCCTGTCCCAATGCGCCCACCAGGGTGTCGCCGCTGAGCCTGGCAGGGTCGATTCCGAACAGGAAGCGCAGGCCCTCCCCCGCGCCGGGTCGGGTGACTGAGTAGACCACCAGGCCCGCCAGCAGCAGGAAGAGCAGGGGCATAAGGACCTTGCTCACCTTTTCAATGCCCTGGGACACGCCCCGCACCACCACTACGATGCACAGCACCAGAAAGCCCAGGCCCCACAGCAGGGGCTCCACCGGACGGGCACTGAAGGTGGAGAAGTAGTCGGCATAGGCGCCCGGCCCGGCGCCGAAGTGGGCGCCGGCGGCGTAGATCTGGACATACTTGAGCACCCAGCCCCCCACCACACAGTAGTAGGACAGGATGACGATGCCGATGTATCCCGCGAACCGCCACCGGGAGTTCAAAGTGCGGAAGGCCCCCACCACATTCTTCTGGGTGGCCCGGCCGATGGACAGCTCCGCCAGCATGACCGGAAAGCCCACCAGGAACACGATCAGCAGATAACACAGCAGGAAGGCGCCGCCGCCGTAGGCGCCCACCTTGCCGGGAAATTTCCAGATGTTGCCCAGGCCCACCGCAGAGCCGGCTGCGGCCAGGATGAAGCCCAGGTTGGAGGCCCACTGGTGCCTCTTTTCCGTCATAAATCCATTCCTCCTCATTCCAACAGAATCCGATCTACTATACCGCAGAATTCGTCTTTTTTCAAGGGAAATGTCCGCCCGGGGCGGACGCACCCTTTTCCGGCGCGGGAATACGATGGGAGTAGTCACGTTGAAGGGAGGCGCATTCCATGCGGAATGAACTGAATTTGTGGGTGGCGGGGGGCGATATGAGGCAGGCCAAGCTGGCCGAGCTGCTGGCCGCAGACGGGCACACGGTGCACGCCTATGCGCTGGAGCGGCTGGGCGCGCTGGACGGGGTGGAGATGGAGGAGAGCCTGGAGGGGGCCGCCCTGGCGGACTGTGTGGTGCTCCCCCTGCCGGCGGCGGGGGAGGGCAGCCTGCTCAACGCGCCCCTGTCCGGGCGGAAGCACCCCCTGGCCCTGGTGCTGGACGCTTTGCGGCCGGGGCAGGTGATCTGCGCCGGTATGGTGGGCCCCCAGACGGCGGCGCTGGCGGCGGACCGGGGACTCACACTCCACGACTACTTTGCCCGGGAGGAGCTGGCGGTGGCCAATGCGGTGCCCACCGCCTTGCCGGTAGGACACTATTCCGCCCGCCGGGAACACACAGCCCCGCCCCTGGCCATGCCGGGGGCGGGGCTGAACTGTTAGCCGGCGGAAGGCTCCTGGGCATCAGCGTAGCGGGTGTCGATGGAGGTGAAGTAGCTCTGGACAAAGGCGCGGAAGCACTGGCCCAGCTCCGTCAGGGGACGGCGCTTGTTATAGGCGATGCCCCAGTAGGCGGTGGGCGCGCCGTCGGCATACTCCCGGAACACCAGGTCGGGGTGTTTGCCCTGAAGAGAGAGCTCCTTGTACTTGACGGCGGGGACAATGGAGACACAGTTGTTGGACTCCACCAGGGAGGTGAGAAGGTCCAGGTGCCGTACGTCGTAGTCGATGATGGGAGTCAGGCCGAACTTGCTGTTCTCCGCGGCGCAGAAGGTCTCCTTGTTGACCCGGGAGCCGTCGATGGCCAGGTGTACCCCTGCCAGCTCCCGGTGGGCTACCGCAGGCAGGGCGGCCAGTGGATGCTCCCGGCGCATGAGCATGCCGAAGTTGCACGCATAGATGCGCTCATAGACCACCTCTTCCGACGGGGGCGGGAGCACCGTCATGGCCAGATCCACCTCGCACCGGTCCAGCAGACTGGTGACGTTGGGCAGGTCGGCCCGCTGGTGGATCAGGTTGACCTCGGGGTGCTCCAGCAGAAAATGCTCCAGGAGGGTGGTGTCGTCCGTCATGCAGACGATGGAGAGGGGCTCGGGCCGTCCGCTGTGTTGGTTCCGCACAGCCTGGACGCCGGCGTCCAGGAGTGAAACGGCCTGCTCCACGCTTTTCAGCAGCAGCTCGCCGTTCTGATTGAGGGCGATCTTGCCCCGCCGCCGCTCAAAGAGGGGGACGCCCACCTCCTCCTCCAACCGGGAGATGCTGGTGCTCAGATTGGGCTGGGAGACAAACAGGGTCTCGGCGGCCTTGGACATATTGCCCAGTTTGGCTACGGCGATGAAGTATCTCAACTGTGAAAGTTCCATGCCAACTTCCCTCCCGGTAAGTATATAAATTGCTTATACCGTTCTAAAGATTATATATTTTTCAAACGCGGCTGTAAAGGATATACTGGGCCTGCGTTAAAAAAATCACAAAAAGGAGAGAACGCGGAAAGGGGCGGTTCAGGACTATACGGCGCGGCGCACTCAATTCATGAAATGACGGGCGGGCATCCGCTCCCCACTCAGGAGGATTGCGTATTATGAGAGAAAAAAGAGGATTTGGACCCTGGGGCTGGTTATTGCTGATCTTTGGACTGCTGGTGTTTTTCAGCAATGGCGGCTTCTTTGCAGACGGAACCAACATCATTTCTCCCGCTGTGGCGGAACGGCTGAACGTGGATCAAAGCATCATCCTGACCATGAACTCCGTGGCCGGCATCGTCGGCGTGCTGATCGCCGTCGCAGCAGGGCAGGTGAACCAGCGCATCGGCCCCAGCAAAGTGGCCGCCGGCTGCCTCATTCTGGCGGGCTTGGGCCATATCGCGGCCTGCAACGCCGTCAATGTCCCCATGTACTTAATCGCCATGTGCTTTGTGGGCGGCGGCCTCAGCTCCGGCTCCTTTGTGGGCGTGGGTACTCTGGTGGCCATGTGGTTCCCCAAGAGACAGGGACAGGCCATGAGCATCGTGGCAATGGGCTCCAACTTTGGAACCATGCTCTTTGTCCCGCTGCTCAACGTCCTGGCGGGCTCGATCGGCATGCCGATGGGCTCTGTGATCTGCGGCGGCGTGGCCGCCGTGGTGGGTGTGATCGGCATGGCGCTTCTGCGCGATACCCCCAAGGAGCGGGGCCTCTATCCCGATAACGTCACCGAGGCCGAGTTCAAGGCCAACTACTCCTCCGCGCCCCCCGAGCTGGACAACTCCGGCTGGACCACCGGCAAGCTGCTGCGCACCAAGGAGACCTGGCTGTGCGCTCTGTCCACCGGCTTTCTGATGCTGGCCCAGATGGGCATCATGACCCAGCTGGTGGCCCGCAACATTGAGGTGGGCATTGCCCCCGATCTGGCGGTCAGTGTTATGAGCGCTATCGCCGTCATCGGAATTATTGGCGCCGTCATCTTCGGCCGCATCCTGTTCAGGCTGGGCATCAAGAAGGCCGGCGTGCTCACAGGCGTGCTGTATATTGTGGCCATGCTCTTCAACATCAGCGGCGTGATGCCTCTGGTGTGGGTGTCCCTGGTGGTTATCGGCTTCCTGGGCGCCGCAGCCCCCGCCCTGATGAACTCCGTCCCCGGCTCTGTGTTCGGTCGGGTGGGCTACGCCAAGGTCAACAGCGTGGTGTTCCCCCTGACCAACATCATCTTCATGTGCAACTTCGCCGTCAACGGCCTCATCAAGAAGCTGTTCAACAGCCTGAGCGTGGCTTACATCGTGTTTGCCGGGCTGGCGTTCCTTTCGATTCTGCTGATTCTCGCCCTGCAGGATCACAAGTATGACCAGGATTACATGGCCGCGCACAAGCAGTAAGCGGCCGGGCCCATAAATAGGCAATCTTTAGAAGGAGGTAAACGCAATGAGCAAGAAGTCCCTTGTGGCGCTGGCTCATGGCCTGGACGTGCAGGAGAATGTCACCCGCGTCTTTGACATGATGGGCGGCGCTGCCAAAATGATTGAGCCCAACTCCACCGTTGTGCTCAAGCCCAACGCGGGGCACGCGGCTCCCCCGGAGTTCGCCGTGTGCACCCACCCCGAGACCGTCCGCGCCGTCATCCGTGAGGTAAAAAAGGCCAACCCCAAGCGCATTGTCATCGCCGAGGCCGCCGCCGTGGGCTGCGACACCGACGAGTGCTATGAGGCCTGCGGCATCGCCGCCGTCGCCCGGGAGGAGGGCGTCGAGCTGGTGGACATCAAGAAGGACAAGGATCTCATCAATGTAGCCGTGCGGGGCTACCGCTCCAACATCAGCCACGTCAAGCTGCCCCGCCTGCTGCTGGAGGCCGAGCACATCATCAACCTGCCCATCCTCAAGGCCCACGCCAGCATGGTGTTCTCCGGCGCGCTGAAGAACATCAAGGGCGTGGTGCAGGATCAGGTCCATGTTCAGATGCACCAGCAGAACCTGACCATGGCCATGATGGACGTGTGGTGGGCCTGCCGCGCCGACATCAACATCATGGACGTGATGCACGCCGCCAGCGGCTACTCCCCCCACACCCCCGTGCCCATCGAGGTGGACTGCATCATGGGCTCCTATGACCCCGTGGCGCTGGACCGCATCGCCTGCGAGCTGGTGGGCATTGATCCCGACGGCGTGGACTACTTCCGCGTGGCCCAGGAGGCCGGCCTGGGCACCACCAACCGCGACGACATCGAGGTGGTGGGCGACAAGGTGGCCGACTGCTACAAGAAGATGTGGGTCCCCTACCTGGAGGACATCCGCAACCGCTGGCCCGAGTATGAGGTCCACTGTGAGGGCGCCTGCTCCAGCTGTCAGGCCCTGCTGACCCTCAACATGGAGACGCTGAAGGCCATCGGCGTCTATGATGACAACACCGACATGGTGGTGGTGGCCGGCGGCCGGAACACCCTGTCCCCCGATACCCCGGACGAGAAGATCCTGCTCCACGGCAACTGCGCCCGCAAGCACCTGAAGGAGCATCCCAACGCCTTCTTCCTCCAGGGGTGCCCCCCTGGAGAGGGCTCCCTCTACATGTCCGTGCTGCGCAAGGAGGCCATGACCGGCAAGCCCGAGCAGATGCACTGGATCCGCGAGCGGATGGAGATCGACGCCCCCGCTTGGCGCTCCTACGTGGAAAAAGAGGCGGAGAAGTTCTATGGATCAGACGATAAGTAAGGGCTTTGTCTTTCTGGAAAACGCCCCAGAGCTGATGCGCCTGCTGGAGGACATCTTCACCGACGACTTCATGCAGGAGTATACCCGCTTTGAGAGCTTTGAGGGCTTCCGGTATTCCAGCGCCGTGATGGTCAACTGGAAGGCGGATACCCTGATCTACGCCCCGCCGCTGCTGGACGCCTTTGTGAAAGAGAGCACCGACTTCGCCACCTGGGACGAGATGGTGCGCTCCGCCACCGGCCTGCGCTACCGCAGATAACGCCTGTCCGCGGCTTTTCAGCACAGCCTGCGAGACCCCTCCGGGCCTCTACCGGACGACCCTTCGGAATGCTGAACCAGAACGAGGCCGCCAGACGCTTGTCCCCACAACGCCTGGCGGCTCGCCATATCCCGGCTGGGGCGGAGCAACGCCCCGCCGGGACACCTGCCACCCCGGCAATAAGGAGATATGTCATTATGAAGGTTGCAGATATCAAGCGCGCCGCCTGCGTGGGCGGCGGCGTGATCGGCTCCAGCTGGGCCATCCAGTTCGCCATGCGCGGGCTGGCCGTGACCCTGTACGACATCAACGACGAACAGCTCAAAAGGAGCGAGGCCCAGATGCACAAGAGCCTGGACGCTCTGGAGCAATTTAACGCCATTACCCCGGAGCGCCGGGGGGAGATCGTGGCGGCCATCCGCCTGACCACCTCCATGGAGGAGGCCGTGGCGGACGCCCAGTTCATCCAGGAGAGCGGCCCGGAGCGCCTGGAGATCAAGCAGTCCATTCTGGCCCAGGTGGAAGCCTGCGCCGCGGCGGACGCCCTCTACGCCAGCTCCACCTCCGGCCTGCTCATCTCCGACATTGCCGCCAAGGCGGCCCACCCGGAGCGCTGCGTGGGGGCCCACCCCTACCTGTCTCTTAT
>ENA-OWYR01000642-OWYR01000642.1-human-gut-metagenome-genome-assembly--contig:-NODE-642-length-12442-cov-6.08033_pt1 | contig 12442 bp, 10 predicted proteins | sample MGYA00249753_ERZ652092 | MGnify/ENA primary metagenome ERZ652092 (study PRJEB26925, sample SAMN05827204) | human gut metagenome | biome: ENVO:2100002; feature: ENVO:00000062; material: ENVO:00002003... | reverse complement strand
TCGGAGATGTGTATAAGAGACAGATATTTGAGAGTGCAAATCATAAAATCCCCTTAGTGTAGTCTTGGAATTTCGAGACTACTATAAGAGGATTTTATAATCAAAATCATGAGTTTTATTTTTCTGTGCAAATTTTTTGTGCATCATTGAGCAGCTTTCTTGCTACGGTGAACATCGCCATATCAACTGTGGGAATATCGCAGTAACAGGTGTCAAGCGAAAACTGCTCGTCATAGTTGAATGATGGATTGACGGATTGATAGATTTTCTCATAAGCCGCTTTTATTGCGGTATTCATATCCATTCCGTTCTCAACCTCTTTGATGATGTCTGCAAGCAATACCTTTAATTGTTCTTCAGCCTGCGCGTACACATCAGGTCTTAACATCATATCGCGCATATCGCGGATTGCGTTCTGTGCAATGGGTGATAATATTCCATAACCGTGTCCGTTTGTTTTTCCTGCGACTACTGCCTTGCGTATTCTTGTGTTCGCATAGCCTGCCGCTAATGTGTAGCCAAGATTGCCGCTCTGTACCTCGTCAAGAATATCACCTATGATATTTTCAACGATACATACCTGTTCTTCTGTTGCGTTAAGCGGTGTTGTTTCTCTCGGAATGGCAGCCGCAAACGCTGTTGTGCTTGATACGGTCAATGCCGCTGTGATGATTAGTGTAAAAATTTTCTTTTTCATAATGAAAACCTCCTGTAATTTATTTTCTAAATAAATTGTATCAGGAAATTTCCGTATCGTCAAAAAAATATATATTTCTACAAATTATTTGACAAACTGATTTTTTTGTGAATTAGTAACAATTCGGTCTGCGAAATACTGTAAATCCTACGCTTGACGCTGTGGATACCACAACATTGTTTGCGCTCGATGAGCAGTGAATAACAAGAATATTACCGCTTGTGTCTTTGCCGACAACGATTCCAACATGGCTATAACTCGGCAGGAAACATAAATCTCCAGCTTGTACCGTTGACGCTGTTACCTGAACGCTTGCATCACGCTGTCCGTATGTGCCGTGTCCTACAGCATATCCCATACCGCTGTTATTAAACGCCCAAGTTACAAAGCCTGAACAGTCAAGTCCATATGCTCTTAGCGTTCCTGATGACGGACTGCCTGCGGCAGTAACACGGCGCATAGTTCCCCAAGCACTATCCCAACCGATTGCGCTTGACTTACCGCCCCAAAAATAATTCACTTTGCCGACAAGTGAGCCTGCATTTTTAACAACGTCTTTCCGCTTCTGTGGTAATGATGAGGGCAAACCGTTTATAATACTCTGTACATCTGCATTGGTAATCGCCAAACTATGACTTGATGAGGTCAGCACATCTCCGTGTTCGAGCAGGGTTTCAACCGCTTCGCGCTGTTTTGCTGTCAAGCCGTATAAGTCCATAAGTTCATCTTTGGTCTTGCCGTTTATTGTTACAGTCAGCTTTTTTACAGTTTCATTATCAGTATTTGTACTTTCGACAACCGTATAACTGACGGTGTTAGCGGCTCGGAAATACGCTTTAAGCTTTTCGGCTTTAACATCATCAAACACTACAACATCTTCGGCGGTGTTATCCTCTGCTCCTGCGGTCTTTGCCGCAAACACCGCTATAACAATATTGGTATTGGTCTGATTATCTATCACTTCCACGTCCGTATGGTTTATGGATAACTCAATGTCCTCAACCTCTTGTGTCAGTTCAACGTTATATTCTGCGATTATCTGCGACAGAGGAATTGTACCCATGTCAGTGACTTCCTCAGAAACGAATATGCCGAATGGACTTGCCACAATAGCCGCTATTATACTAATTACAATAAGTACCACGGCTACAACCGCAACCGCACCGCCTGACGCGATTGTGGAAATAAGCGCCTTTGCCGCTCCGACAACAGCTTGTGCAACTTTGACTGCTACATTAGCTGCCACACGCGCCGCCGCTTTTGCAACTTGTGCGCTGCGCTGTGCCGCTTCTTTTGTCATTTTCGCCGTATGTTTTACGGCTTGTTTATTAACCTGTTTTTGTGTTTTGACAGCGGCTTTCCGTGCCTTTGATGCCTTTTTCCTTGCCGTTCTGCTTGCCTTGAATACATTACGGCTATCTTTTATAGTCTTACCTGCCATGTTCTGTTTACTCTGTACCGCTTTTGATGTGGACTGCATTTGACGAGAAACAACGCTTGATTTCTGCTTTGGTACTGTTACTTTTTTTGACTTGATGATTTCAGCTTTATCATTCCTCAAAGACTGCATATAGCTTTCCTTAGTCTTTATATTTGGCTTGTCTGAGGACGGTACAGGGGGAGTATCAGAAATAGCATCTGTTTTTGGGGCGTTCAAGATTTCTGTATCTGTATGCTGTAATCGTTTTTGTTCCTCTGACTTAGCCTTTAACTTATCACGAACATAGTCGCGTCTTGCAGCATCGGGAGTTTTTATATCTGTATCCGTACTATGATTTTTGATATAATTTTCTTTTGTCTTAATATCCGCTTTCTGCTGTGCCTTGACCTTTGCTTGCTGAATAGCTTTCTGCTCCGGAGCAGAAACAACAGACGATGAGGCTTTTTTCTGTGCTTTTTCGTATGCTTCTTTTGTCTTAGGTGTAATTATTCCCGAGTTAGGAATAATTTCTTGGTTAGTGTTACTTCTGTTCAAATCGGACAAAAGTTTCATATTTTCTGCTGCTTTCGGAGTTCTGCTTACTGTTTTAAGCGCATTATCTGCTGTTTTCGGAGTTTTGCTTACTGTCTTAGGCGCATTATTTTTCTGCGCTGTTGTATATGCTTCTTTTGTCTTAGGTGTAATTATTCCCGATTTGGGAATAATTTCTTGGTTAGCGTTACTTCTGCCCAACTCAGACGGAATTTTCATATTATCTGCTGTTTTCGGAGTTCTGCTTACTGTCTTAGGCGCATCATTACTCTGTGGCTTAATTGTGTCCGAATTGTGCGAGATTTTCCTGTCCGTTAAGTGTGTGGTTTTCGGCTGATTATCTGCAAACTTCGGTGTACTGTCTGTAGTATTCAGAGCCGTGGGAGTATTAGGCTCTTTGTAATTTTCTTTTCTTTTAGCTTTTTGAGCCTTATATGACTTTAGCTTGCGCTCTGCAATATTTTGCGTTGTTCTGTAAACCTTTGACGCTGCGCTGTATGCCGTATCTTCTATCGTGTCCGTTGCATAATTTTCGGGTGTCTGCGCTGTCTGCCCGTCCTGCTGCACTTTTGACAGTTTTTCCGAGGTCTGCTTTACAAGCTGCTCTTTCATAACAGACGGAGCATTACGGAGAACATTATACGGAACAGATTTTAAGGTTTTAGGTGCGTTCTTTATCGCGTGAGCAGCAGTAGTCGGCTTTTCCCGTGTCTTAGGTTTTGTTTTTACATCACTCAATCATTTTCACCTCAATTCTGTATGATATAAAAAAATAAGGCGGCGATTTTCACCGCCGCCTATGTAATTTTATTCTTCGCCCGGTTTCGTACTCATCAGCTTGTAGAGTTCCGTATCAGTCGGGAAGTCATTTATAAACGGTACGATTGAGCCGCCGACCTTTATCAAGCCGCGTCCTGCGGGTGCGTTTGTGATATAACTCATCTGCATATCCGATATGTTTAGAATTTTTGCGAGTTCAACGCGGTCAGTTGCCGCCTGATTGAGCATAAGCAAAAATTCGGAGTTTGCAAGCATAAGACGCGCCGTGTCGGAGTGCAGACATTCCTCAATGTTCTGTGTTATACCCGTAACCAATCCGCCATACTTTCTAAAACGCTTCCACGCTTTTGACAGGAATTGTGCGCTGTACGGGTTTGCAAAGAATAAGTGCGCTTCGTCAATGTAAATACGCGTGTATCTGCCTTTCTTTCTGTTCGCAATAACTCTGTTCAGAATATTGTCAAGCATAATCAAAAGTCCGATAGGCTTCAACTGCTCACCGAGGTCAAGAATGTCATACGCTATAATGCGTCCGCTTGTGTCAACATTGGATTGATGAGCGAATACATTTAAGCTGCCCTCTGTAAACAATTCAAGCGCAAGAGCCATATCGTGAGCCGCCTGTTCAGGCTGATTAAGTAAATCATTTCTGAAATCAACAAGAGTAGGCGGGGTGTCTGTTTTGCCGCTTAGATAATCTCTATACACATTATCGGTACAACGGTCAATAATTGATTTGTCCCTTGCTTCAATCTTGCCTGCTCCCATAAGCTGCTCACATAACGACATCACAAATTCAGACTTCAATGCAATCGGGTTTTCGCCATCGCCGTAATCTTTGTCCATTTCCATAGCGTTGATATAATTCTCCGATGACGCTGATATTCTTACAGTTTCGCCGCCGAGTTTTGCAATAAGAGGTGAATACTCTCTTTCAGGGTCTACTATGATAATATCGTCATCAGTAAACAATGCCGCCATAGCAATTTCCATCTTTGACGCAAACGATTTGCCGCTGCCTGATACACCGAGAATAAAGCCGTTACCGTTCAATAGTAATTTGCGGTTACACATTAAGAGATTATGCGATATAGCGTTAATACCATAGTAGATACCGTCATTGTCGATTATCTCTTGAGTCTTATACGGCATAAGTACCGCTGTACTCTCTGTTGTCAGTGTACGCATAGCCTTTATATTAAGCAAGCCATACGGCAGCACGGTTTTCATTCCGTCCTCCTGCTGATATTTTAGTGTTGCAAAATTACAAAGGTGTTTGCGTCCTATTGACATAAGCGTTTCCGTATCGTTATTAAGCGCGTCAAGACTGTCGGCAATATGTAAAAGCGTTACCGTAACAAACATCATTCTTTGGTCGCGCGTTGTCAGGTCATCAAGAAATTCCTTGATTTCCTTTCGCATTTGCTCCAACTCATACGGAACGTTTGCAGAAAAGTTATTGTTCATATTCTGCTTTTGCTGCCATTTAGTAATGTCAGTTTCAACCGCTAACAGCTTCTTTTGTACTTCCTTTACTGCGTCATCGGTGGGAATAGGCTGAATATCTACCGACAACATCATATTCCGCGAAAAGTCCGTCAGTTCAGACAACATACTGTCTTTAAGGAATGACGGGTATTCTTTCAGGAATATAACTCTTGCAAATCTATCACCGATTTTTATATAATCGCTTTTAAATTCCATACTGTCAGGGCATATATAGTCCTTGAAGTCCGAGCCTACCGCCATAGCTTTTTTAAGGTCAAAATCGAATGTGCCGCCCTCTTTACCACGGAAAAAGTCATAAAAAATACGAAGTCGCTCTTTATAGTTCAACTCCGTAATATGTGATGATATTTTTCCAAAGTCGGCGGTTAAATCATTCCCGACACGCGCAAAGAATGTACGCGCTTCCTCAATATTTTTCTTTTCGCTCGATACAGTAATATATTTTTCGTGAACGATATTATTACTGTCTGACATTTTATCACTAAGTAACTCTTTGAGTTCCTTTGTGTATGTAACCTTGTTTTTATCCGTATGGTCAGTCGGTGTTATAAACTGCTCAAATACATTTCTGTTAAGCTGCTTGTTATAGACTGTGATTTTTGCAAACGCATCAGTCGGCAGTCCGTTCAGGATCGCCGAGTGTGCGAGAAACATCTCTAATTGGTCATCGTCTGACGCAACGGCATAGTTTATATCAGAAAATCGCCACGTTTTAGAGAAATACTGACCGCACTGAATTATACCGTCCCTGTAAATACGCTTTATAGGGATAGACTGCTGAACGCTTTTAGGAATTATCCGTTTTTCCTTTTTTCCAAAAAGCTGTGCGAGTATTCTTTTTAGCTTTTTTAGCATCTGTCAAAACCTCCTTGTAAATGTTATATAAAATATTTTCGGACTTGAATGTACGCACTCCTGCGTATATAAATTCACTCCGAAAAAAAGCAGTTATAAATTCCTCTAACTGCATACCGTTGTACTTGAAAAAGCCTGCTGCCGCCAACGGTGCGGCACAAACAACACAAAGCCACGAAACCATTTCTTTTCCAACTATGTCCTTGAGTCCGAAGTACACACCGACAGCCACGCCAACGGCGGCAACCGAACATATAAACTGACGCGCGGACAGTCCGAAAAACAGACTTTCGTGGTAGTCTTTGATTTCTTTGTTAATTCTTATTTCCATTGTTACCTCCAAACTTAACGCTCGTATTCGTCATTATGTTTTTTATGATATTTCTTTGTATGCCGATTATCCTTTGCCATATCATAATGTTTACGTTGCATCGCTTTTTTATAGCGTCGGTCTACAAGCCGCTTGATATTTTTTATACTCATTGTATCTGCTATACGCGGCAATAAATAGATTTTATTACAGTTGCTCTCACAAGTAATTACTCTATCAGTCTTTAGAATTTCCTCGTGTAATCTGATAGCAAACAACTTTTCCTGCAAATTAAATTCCGGTGAAGTATGTTCAATAATATACTGTGCTTTCGGCTCTATACTACAACCACATTCACCGTCTATTATCTTTGTACGTTCATATTGATAGTCAAGATTACGCTTATCGTATATTTCAGAATTAACACCCATTACTCCTACCATATCAAGCATTTTTCTTAACTCACTAAGAAATTTGTTTATATCAGTAAAACGCATAATCTCTCCAGTGGGGATAAATTTAATTTCACCTATATATTTTTCAGCCATTATGTCCCTCCGTGTCCTTTTTAGAAACAATCTCATCAATTCGCTTTTCTGCGATAGTGCAGTATTCGGGATTGATGTCTATACCGATATACTCTCTGCCAAGCCGTTTTGCAACCGCGCCTGTTGTGCCGCTGCCGAAAAACGGGTCAAGCACAACACCGCCGACAGGACAGCCTGCTAATATACACGGCTCAATCAGCTTTTCAGGGTACATAGCAAAATGCCCGTCTGTGCGGTATGAATTTGTACTTACCGTCCATACATCTCGCTTATTCCTCATAACGCGTTCCCCTGAATGGTCGCGCGGTATAAATATAGCCTGCATACTCTGACCCTCAATACCGTTAGCATATTTTCCAATATCGGATACGGCTCTTTTTGCTCTCTCGATACTGCTCTGCGCTGCGGTTACTTGTATTGCTTCATAGTCATAATAATATTTCTTTGACTTTGCAAGCAAGAATATATGCTCATAAGATTTTGATGGGCGGTCTTTAACCGACTCAGGCATACAGTTTGATTTTTGCCATATAATATCCGACCTCAAATACCAACCGTCATCACGCAAGGAAAATGCCAAACTCCACGGTATCCCAATCATATCCTTAGCCTTGATGCCATTCCACTTCTTAGGCATATTAAATGCTCTCGGATTATACTGCTGCTGACTGATACCGCTTTTTATAGGATTATCCCAACCGCCTTTGCCGCTTCCTGCATAGCTGTCTGCAATATTTATCCATAGCGTACCGTCTTTTCTTAAAACACGGTACACCTCACGGAATATTCCGACAAGCCTTTCTATGTATAGAGCAGGGGTGTCCTCTGTTCCGAGTTGTCCGTCAATACCATAATCACGCAAGCCGTAATACGGCGGACTCGTTACGCACATATTGACGCTGTTATCGGGAAGCGATTTCAGCATTTCAAGCGCATCTCCATATAATATTTTGCTCATAGCCGCACCTTATCTTTCCGGCGCGTCGCGCTTTGCCATTTTCGGCTGCAAGTCCATAGGTGTTTTACCGTCTAACGGCTTGATAAAGTCAATACGGTTAGCTGCCGCCATTGTCTTTATAGTCCAATGGACGCTGCCACGCTTTTGTGACGGTGCATACTTAAAGCCATTACTTTTTAATGTCGCTCTCTGCTCATCGGCAGGCTTTTCCTCAAAATAAAGCTGTAATCTGTTATTTGCAAGATTTACAATAGCTTCGCCGCCTGCAAACTGCCAACCTTTAAACATTGTTTCAGGTTTATTTTCCAGACGGTCAATGTTCGCCTTAATTCTGCCGATTTTTTCGTAATTATCCTTAAAGAATTTTCCCGGATACGGTGTTGACTGATAGCCGTTTACGCGCTCGTCAAGTTTTACCGCTTCTGCGTAATCAATACCCTCAAAACCTACCATTGTACCGTTTTCCTTGTAGAAGTCGTTTACTGCCTGCATATATGCAGTATTGTTTTCAAAATGCGCCAAATTCTCCTTTAACATATTTATTGCCATAGGGTCATTCGCGCTGATTATATTGTTGTATGCCATAATAGTTTCCTCCTTAAATTTAAGTTCCTAACATTTCTTTTACAATTCTGTCTGCGCCCTTGATTAAACCGACAAGCACAAGCATATTGAAAATCACTTCACCGATATATTTCCATATCATAGTTACCGTTGTGATTGATGTATCAATATTGGGCATACTTGCGCTTGCAAATGCCGAGAATATGATACAGGCAAGGACTATAACTGCGCCCTCTAAACATACTCCGACATATGATTTTATAAATGCTTTTCCCATCTGTGATGTACCCTCACCTGCGAATGAGGAAAGGGGTACAGGTGCTAATGCTGTGTACATATACAGCTTAAAAAACCGTCCGTACACGGTCATTATCATAATAAAAGACAGTACCGTTATAAACAGACTGCCAAGTATTGTAACAAGCCATAACGGTATGCTTGCCCAAAATCCCGCTTCTTCGACTGCTGTTTCAATCGCTGCGGGAAGTGTTACCGCTGCGCCGCCTATACCGCCAAGACTGCCTGCTATTTTCTCTACAATACCGCCGCATATCTTGTATATGACGGTCATCAGGTCAAGCGCGTATGTAATCGCTACCTTTGCCGCAACAAAGCGTATAAAGTGCTTCAATGCGTATTCAGGACGTTGAAAGTCCCTGAATGACGCAGTTGACTTAAATATGCTCATAGCAAAAAAGAGGATAAGCAGGGCATATCCGATTGCCTGTAATCCTCCATTTATAGTAGTAACAATATTCCATATCGCACCGCCTTTGAAATTCTGCGGCGAAGTAGTTATAAGCGACCATATTTCGGTCATTTTATTATTCCAAGTGCCGAAAGCGTTTTCCAAATTCGCCACTATCCAATTATCGCTCAAAGTCGTTTCACCTCCGTTCTTGTATGCAACCGCCGCCAAAAAGGGCGGCGGCTACACTGACGATTACAGTATCAAGTCAAGAATATCCTTTGCAAACGCGATAATTACACCGCCAAAGAACGTCAAAAAGCCGTTTGCTCTCTGTGATGCGTCGTGCGATTTAAGCGACAAACCTATCTGAACGATACCAAAGCCTAAGAGTATCATACCGATAGCCTTAATTGCCGAGAATATGAATGTTGACAGTCCGTTAATCGCCACAAGCGGGTCATCTGCAAATACAGGTGTTGCGAATGACAGCATAAGTAGCACCGTCATCAGCGCGTATCTTGTAATACGCAAGCCTTTTGTTGCCTTGCCGATTTTTTCCTCGGCAGATGTTTTATTTGTGTTTTTAATTTTCTTCATTTACTGAGTCCTCCAATTCTATATACTTTAAGTTGTTAATATCTGATGTGCTTAAATCATCTATCAGATATTTATTGTCTTTGCTGTGTTGATACGGTTTAGCACCTCCGTCCTCCGTCAGCTTAATGTTCGGGTGGGATAGTATGTCAAACTTTTTATCCATTATCGGTTTTTCGCCGCGAATAAAAATAAGGGCATTTGAGTTATCCAATAGACGCACTTCGTCTAAGGTCAATAACTCTCGCCCTGCGTTCTGATAATTTGTATTACTGCTGCCGTGCTGTCCTTTGGTAATTCCGCGCGTCCGTGTGTCGATTGTCTCCTTACCAAGCATTTTTGAAATATATTCGTGCGTACTCTGCTCGTTACCGCCAAGATAGAGAAATGTATCACAATTACCTACGACGCTTTCCCAACTGTCCTTGAATAATGCCTTTAATTGCGCCATATTCTGAATGATAATTGATACAGAAATACGTCGGGAGCGCATAGTTGCAAGCACTCTTTCAAAGTTATCGGGGAGCGCGACATTTGCAAATTCGTCCATTACAAAATGTACAGGTATAGGCAATTCGCCGCCGTGTTTGTGGTCTGCTCTGTAATACAATTCCTGAAATGCCTGTGTGTACAGCATACCGACTAAATAATTAAAGGAATTATCATTGTCGGGTATTACGCAAAATATCGCTTTTTTCTTTTCGCCAAGACTGCCTATGTCAAGATTATCATATGAGGTCATCTTAGCGATTTCAGGTAAGTTGAACGCTGCAAGCCGTACCGCTGCGGAAATAAGTATCGACTTCGCTGTTTTTTCTGACGCTTGCTTAAAGATTTTCCACTGTTTTACTGCAATATGGTCAGGGTATTTTTCTTCAAGTGCTTCAAACAGTACATCAACAGGGGATTGAAACATCTCGTCCTCCTCCATAGCAGACGCGTTTTCAATCATAAACATCATAGTTTCAAAGTTCTGTTCCTCCGGCGGTGCTTCGTGCAACAGATACAGCATTAAAGCTGTGTCAAGCGCAATTTCAGATTTTTCCCAAAACGGGTCGGACTGTTGCGCGTTCTTCGGTGTGGTATTCTGTATCAAGTTTGATATTAGCTTTACCACATCTTCATCAGTTCGGATATATGTAAAAGGATTGTATCCGTCTGAGTCCGATGGATTGATAAGATTGAACACCTTAACATCATATCCGCGCTGAAGCAGTAAAGGTGCTGTTGCTCTTAGCATTTCGCCTTTCGGGTCTGCTATAACGAAAGATGTATTGCACTGCATAATGTTCGGCTTTGCGTAAAAACGCGTTTTTCCTGCGCCGCTGCCGCCGACTATAAGCACGTTTAGATTTCGTCTATGACTTTTCGCATTTAGGCTTAATGCCAAACCTTGCGACAATATTAAATTTTTTAACCTGTGCTTTCTATCCGCATATTTTCTTGCAATACTTGAAATATTACCCCATTTTGCCGAGCCGTGTTCTTCGCCCGGTCTGCGGTTTTCGCTTGACGAGAAATACACACCGATACCACAAGCAAAGAGAAACAAAAAAATGAGTATAGTTTTCAGACTATACTCATTTAAGTGTAAATATAACGGCTGATTAAGGCTTGCGGCTAAAAGCGTCAGCATATCGAACAGCTTTAAGTCTGCGTTATAGCACATAGCCACCTTTACCGCAAGCCATATCACAACAGGAATAAGCAGTAAAAACATAATTATCATATTCTTTCTGTTGTCCTGTCTGTTCAACTGCTATCACACCCTTTTTTGTAGGGACTTTTCATATTCATCAACTCCTTTGGGGTATAAAAAAACGGAGTAATCTTTTTATATTGATTACTCCGTCATCAGTTATCACTATTTAATTGTAAGTAGTTTTAATTTTGATTAATTTTAACTCCTATTCTGTTACTTGAAGTGGAACAATTGTCTGTACAATCCAACGGTCATCCTCAGTATATTCATCAATAAATCTTCTAATTAACAGCTTTATTACAAAATTTTCTTTCTCCTGTTTAGGCGGTAATTCTTCTGTTGCATTCATATGAATATGAACATATTGAAAAGAATCTTTACATATTCCATCGGAAACAACATTTTTAGATGGTTCTATATCAAATGTTGCTAAATCCTTAAAGGATCCTGTTATAGACTCAGTAAGTCTTATTTTTATTTCATATTTTTGACTAAATACTATTGTTTCATCTGGATTTAGAGTAGATGTATCTATTCTTTTTGATTGGGTAGCTGATACCAACACCGCTAAAGATGAAAGAGATAATTCTCTAATATTATTTGTTTCGGATATTTTAAATTTCTTAACAGGATTAAAATATACAACAAAATCTTTTTTTTCATCTGGTATTACATCTACAAAAGCAACATTCATATTAATATTTTTTATACACATATTATTCACCTTATACATTTATTTAATTAATCTTTTATTTCCCCAGAATTTTCCTCCGGATGCCACCTTGATTGTTCCTGTTGTTCTTTATTATATCCATCAGAAACCCCTATACGAGCAGCATAATCATCTCCAAATAAATCCACAACTAAAGCGTGATTTTCTACTGATATTTTATTGACAAGATATTTAAGGTCTGACAATTGCTCCTTTTCCTCATCATATCTTTTTCTGTCTTTAAAGGTCATAGCAATAGATGTAAGACTGGCTACTGTACCAACAACGCTCAGTACAATTAAACCACCATCCATTGTACTAACAAGGGGCTCAAAACTCTCACTTAGATTATTAGCTGTACAGTATACAGATACAAGGAAGGGTAATCCTACAAAAACAGAAAAAAGAATTATCGCTGCAATGACCCAAAATTTTATACCAAAACCTAGTATTTTATCATCATTTGTCTTTTTGTTTGACATTCTTTTAAGCATTCCTTTATTTATAGTATTATATGACATGAAATAATTATACACCACACCTAAAGGAT
>ENA-OWYR01000629-OWYR01000629.1-human-gut-metagenome-genome-assembly--contig:-NODE-629-length-12616-cov-5.72606_pt1 | contig 12616 bp, 6 predicted proteins | sample MGYA00249753_ERZ652092 | MGnify/ENA primary metagenome ERZ652092 (study PRJEB26925, sample SAMN05827204) | human gut metagenome | biome: ENVO:2100002; feature: ENVO:00000062; material: ENVO:00002003... | reverse complement strand
CGAGATGACGTCGAGTCTCGTGGGCTCGGAGATGTGTATAAGAGACAGTATGGGAACTGGAAAATGATATTCCACATTCCTGAAAACTCGGGGGCTGCCAGAGCGTACTATCTCTGGCAGCCCCCTTCTGCGCTGTACTGGCTCGGCCAAGCCGGACTCCCGCGGAGGGGCTATCTGCTTCTGGCCTCCTCCGCCCTTGCATTCATGTTGGCGTCGTGCTCTTCCTCAATCACCTTGCGCACCGCCGCCATCTTCGCATCTACCGGGCGGTCGAACACAAAATTCGTCACGGAAAGAGCCGCCTTTCCGTCTTCTGGAAATCCCTCGATGGAAGCCAGACGGCTCACCACTCCCGGGGTGGTGATGGCGGGGAACACACTGTTATCGGCCAGAACCTCGGCCCCCGCCTCGCTGGTGGCAAAACGGACGAATTCCCAGGCCTGGTCCGGCACATCGGATTTCGCATTGATGGCGATCGGGGTGACTGAGCCAACCGTGCTGCCTGCCGGGATTCCCGCCGGATGCGGAATTCTCGTCACTCCCCAGTTAAAATCAAAGTTCCCCGCATTCCGGTCCTGAACCAGCGTTGCAATAAACCAGGTTCCCATGGGAACCATGGCGCACTGCTGCTGTTCAAAGGCACTGGTGTAGTGGATATTGCTTATCTTCAGATTGGCATAGCTCTGCATGACGCCCTCCTCCTGCATTCGGAGAGCCTGTTCATAATAAGGCTTTAAGAACGCGTAATTCTCACTCATCAGCGTATGATTCCCATCCTGCACCGCCCAGTTGGAAACCAGCGCCATCCACGTATGATGGTGCGTTCCGTAGACCACACCGCCGTCCCTCACCAACGTCATCCTCTCCGCCAGTCTCTCATACTCGTCCCATGTCATATCGTCCGCCGGATACGCTTCCCCTGCCGCGTCAAATAAATTCTTGTTATAGAACAGCACGTACCAGTCCTGCCGAAAAGGAAGCGTATACTGCTTTCCATCCATCTGAAGCTGGTCTGCCGCGCCGTTGTAAATGCTTAAATCCACGCCATCCCTGGCAATGTAGCTGGTCAGATCGAGAATCTGCCCCTTTTCCCTCATGGAAATCTGCGTATCCGCGTCCTTGATCATAATGACATCCGGGTCAGACTCATTTCCCGCCAGCAGCACGGTCAGCTTATTGTTATATTCATCCGACTGGATATCGAGCAGTTCCACATCAATCTCCGGATTTTTCTCCATAAATGCATCCGCCATCGCCTGAAACTGGGGAGAATTGGCATTGTCCCAGACGGACACCGTTATTTTCACGCGCCCCTCCTTTGTTCTGTCCGCCGCGCTCCTTCCTTCTGCCACATTGCCGCTGCCGGCCGCCGTATCTCTGCCGAGGCTGCATCCCGCGGCGCCTGCGGCTACGACAGCCAGCAAAAAAAGGACTGACGTAATCCTGCTGATTTTCATAATAATCCTCCCCAAAAACTACAAAAGTGGTTTTTTAACCACCAGATTTTCATATTCCTTCGGCGTATATCCGGTTATCTTCTTGAAAACCGCGCTGAAGTAGTACTGCGTGTCAAAGCCCAGCATGTCGGAAATCTCATACATCATATACTGGTATGATTCGATCAGTTCCCTGGCCTTCTCTATCTTCATTTCCGTCACATAATCGGAGAAATTCTTCCCCATCTGTTTCTTAAACGTACTGCTCAAATGCCCCTGGCTGACATTCAGCGCTGCTGCTGCCTGGCTCAGCGTAATCTTCTCCTGATAATGCTCCTTTACGTATTCAAGAGCCAGTTCCACCAGCCTGTCCCTGCGCGCCTCCTGATGGTCCTCCAGCACCCTGACCACCTGATCCCGGAAGCCCTCGAGCCAGGTAAGCACCGTGCTTAAATTGGCCATACGGTTTAACTGGCCTACAATATCCACCGCGTAAGGAAAATCCTGTTCGCCCCAGTCTTCAATCAGAGAGGTGATAAAGTAATAGAGATTATTGCACGCGTTCACCGCCTGCTGTCTGGAAGGCCTGCACTCGGAAAACAGCTGGATCATCTGATTCATTATGGTTTTAAAGGCTTCGCAGTCATTCTGGCGGATCGCCTCCGTGACGTCCTTCTTCAGAAAATTAATGTTGAAATTGCTGCTGTGGCTTAAGTTATCCTCGCACATGGCCGAGTAGAACACCGCGCCGCCGGAATTGTCGTAAAAAGTCAGATTCATGGCGCTCATCGCCTGATACAGCAGATCCTGGATCTCGTCCACGCCGCTTCCAGGCAGGCTCACCGCAATGGAAATGGGAACCTCGAAGTAATCCTTCATGACCTGGCGGAATTTTACGCTCATGACACTGGCTTCCTTCTTAAAATCATCGATTCCTTCCGTTGAAAGCACCAGGACAAATCCGCTCTGCTCCCGCCGCAGAACGCAGCTGTTGTCAAAGAATCCCTTTACCATGCCGTTTATAATATCTTCCGCGAAGCCCATGACCTTTTTCTGGTCGGCCCTCGTAAATGCCTCAGAAAATCCCTCGAATCCATAATTAAAATTAATCAGCATCAGTGCCGGCCTGGGGTACCGCTCCCGGATCAGGCCGGAAAGCTCGTCCTCCGCCTCCACGTCCGTGTCATAGATGAGCACCCGTCGGAAATAGTTCTGAATCCGCTCGTCTACGGTCAGCGGTTCTTCCGCAAGATGTGTCATGTGATAATTCATGTTGCACCGCTCTATGGCACACTCCAGGGCCTGGATCAAGCTGTCCTCATTGAGTTCCAGTTTTACCAGATAGTCGATCGCCCCTAAATGCAGCGCTTCCCTGGCCAAAGAAAACTCTTCCAAATTCGTCAGGAGAATGAAGCTCGCCGCGCATCCGTTTTTCATGGCTGTCTTCATGAAGGTGATTCCGTCCATGGCCGGCATTTTGATGTCTGTAATCACGATATCCGGCCGGAGCGTATCCAGAAGGGACAGTGCCTGCTGCCCGTTCGATGCCTTGCCCACGATCCGGCACTGATACTCCTCCCAGTTCAGAAGCGAGGCTATGCCCGCCAGAATTAACGGTTCATCATCTACAATCATAATCCGGTACATAAGCTCACTCCCCCTTAAGTCCCTGTCAGTATTCCAGCGGAATTCTGACGGTAATCTGTGTGTACTCCCCTACCTGGCTCTCCACGGAAAGTCCGTACTCTTCCCCATAGATCAGTTTCAGCCGTCTGTCCACATTCGGCATCCCGATACTGCTCATCTGGTCACCCTTTAACTTTTCCGAATGGTTCAGCAGCTCCGGTATCTTTTCTTCCGGTATTCCGATTCCGTCGTCCCGCACATCGACGCAGAGGCACTTGTCCTTCTCATACGCGCGGATCCGGATGGTCCCGTTCTTTCCGCCAGGCTCGATTCCGCTGAAAATCGCATTTTCCACCAGCGGCTGCAGCGTCAGCTTCACGATTCGCGCATCGTAGAGCATCTCCTCCCCGATGTCGACCTCCAGATCGAACATTTCCACATATTTCAGCTTCTCGATGGTTACGTAATCGCGGACAAAATCCAGTTCCTCTCTCAGCGTAACGCGCTCGTCCACTCCCTTTGCCATATTCTTAAGCAGCTTCGACAGCGCGGTTACCGCCTTCACGATACCGCTGTTTTTCTGGATCACGGCAATCCATTTGATCGAATCCAGGGTGTTGTAGAGGAAATGCGGATTGATCTGCGCCTGCAGCATCCGGATTTCCAGACTGCTTTTTTCCTTTTCATCCTCCAAACGCTTGTCCATCAGCTGTTCGATCTGGCTGCTCATGGAATTTACGGCCTTACCGATGAGTCCGATCTCGTCCTGGCTTTCCAGCGACTCCTCCTGACTGAAATCTCCCTTCGCAATTCTGCCCACATGATTTACCAGCCGGTCAATCGGTTTTCTGACCGCATTGGTAAACAGAAACGACATGGAAATTCCAAGGAGCACACAGGAGATAAAGATCAGGCCAACCGTCTGCATGAGCATCAGGCTGTCATTTTTCAGATTTGCCATGTCCATGATTTCGATCACCAGGGCGCCGCTCTGGGATTCCTTGTTATACGATACCAGATGCGGTTCCCCATTTATCTGATAGCGCCACGTTCCCCGTCCTTCCTCTCTCCGCAGAATCGAATCAATCAAACGGTCGCTTTCCTCTTTTTGGTTTTCAGACTCCCGCAGCGTAGCGATCCGCTCTCCGCGGTAAGTAGTCACAAGCATTGTATTACCGTTATCGTCTTCCTTCAGACGGTCGAGATAGAGACGAGGCGACAGGAAAAGCGCGGAACAGTCACTGTCTTTATACCCGGAATTTTTACAGATAATGGGGATCGTCATCCCCACTTCCTTATAGAATGGGGAATTCACCAGATCCAGACGGTAGTCGTACATATCCTTCTTCAGTTCCCGGTCAAACCAGGGCGCATTCTGGATTCTTCTCCCATCATCAACACTGCTTAAGGCCGTTCCGGCCGAAATGTGAACATCGTTGTCATCAAAAATGGACAGCCTTGTGATATAATCCCCATACCCTGTGACAGTGCAGAAATTAGCGGCCAGCTTTGCATAATCCAGGCCTCTTCTCTTTTCCTCTACGGTATCTAACTGCCCCAGGGAGCTTAGATCAAACATCTCCCGCTCCGCACAGTTAAGCACCAGGTTCACCATCTGCTCGTAGACCTCCTGATAATAGCGGGAGATACTCTCCACGTGCTACTCGACGGAATTCTGAGCCAGCTGGACGGCTTTTTTGTTCGCCGTCACATAACTCGTAACACTGAATATGATGCCGATGACGCAGATAATGCAGATAATGCAGATGTTATATACCATAATTTTAAATTTTACTGTTCTGTTTTGCAATAACTTCTTCATCATTCAGCTCCATTTTCATCTGTTCTGTTTCCGCAGTAAACTGCACATAGTATCCCGTTCACTCAACAATGATCTGTTCATATTTATCGCTTACAAAAACCACAGAAGCATCTTGCACCCTCTCCTCTATAGAGGCCTGAAGTACTTTCTGTGCTTCTTCAAGAATGATACTGTTTTTTACCTCTTCATAGCTATCATATCCCAGGTCAGTGCGCTGGGTACAGCGCAGCAGACAGCCGTTATTACCAGATAAGAGCAGCGGAGAGGATATCATTCCCGGTTCAAGTCTCACAACCTCTTCCTGGACAAACTGCTCCCAGATATCATCTTTGCCTATTATTTTCTCAGAACTGATTTCCTGCGTTACTGAATACTCCTCCAGAACCTCCAGCGTTTCGGCGGCATCTTTTAAGCTTTCTTCATTCATAGAAGCTCTTTCAGCTATCTGCCCTAATGCAGTCTTCAGATCGACCCCCGATACAGCAGACTCTGCCTCCAGCCGTTCATAGGTCACACGATACCCCTTACTGTAATTTTCTTTATCTTCATCATAGCGCGCCCGAATCGTTTCTTCCGGAATACTGTCCATTAAACGTTCCATTTCATCTTTCATGAGCCTGGTATTACAATCAGAGCGAATATACAGAAGATACTGCCACGGTTCAAATGCAGTTAATCCATAAGTCATTTCACCAGCTGCATCACTTTTTGCATTATCTTCATTGAGAACCCTCATGTCTGCCATCAGATCACTGTAATCAACAGATTCAATAAGACCTCTTTCATATGCCAGAATACGTTCCGTCTTGTATCTGACGATCTCTTCCATTGCCTTTTCCTTACAGTATTCAGATGGTGTCTGCCCATCAAACTCAGTGGCCCAGAAATCAGATTTCATTTCAGCACCATATGTAACATAGAAATACTGTGCCGCGTCAGAGCGTTGATCCCGGATAAAAAGAGAAAACTCTTTACGGCTTACCGGATAATTATCTACGGTAAAGAGAACATCATCCTCCAAATTTTCAACAGTCTTTATGCGAAACAGAAGGCACAGGGCAAAAACTGCCATAAGGCCAACCACTCCGGCAAGTATATAGTTAAACTTTTTTCTTTCTCCCATACCACGCTCTCCTGATGTTAATAAAATACTTTTTATTATACTTTATAGACTTTTTTTATTCAATGCATAAGATGAAAAACAAGGCTGCGCAGAATGACTGATTTATCAATCGTTCTGCCGCAGCCCGCATTTCTTAAATATCACATTTTATATCTCTTTACTTAATCCAGATACCGTTACTGTCAACCTGGTATCCATCTGGGGTTGTCGTATTCCGATACATCGCGCCATACGGTAATATATTCTGTTTTTCATATAACCACTGTTTCGATGTCTCATCAAATTTCCAGCTTGCTTCCGGTACCTGCTCATTCAAATAATACCAGTTGTCTCCAACCTGCTGCCAGCCACTCATTACTGCTCCTGTTGCAGGATTTAAATAATACCAGTAACCGTCCTGCGTATCTAAATGCCAGCCAGTTGTCATCGCTCCACTTAACGGATCCATATAATACCAGTTATTGTTGATATACTGCCATTCGGTAGCCATATAGCCATCATGATCGAAATAATACCAGGTATTGCCTATGCTTTCCCATTTGTCTGCTGCATACGCTCCGGATGTATAAGTAAAGTACCATCCGGCTGCATCCTGTTTCCAGGTTCCCTGTACAGAAGCCGAAGAGCCTGAACTGCTCCCACTTCCATGAGAAGGTCTGGACGGTTTAGACGGTTCAATCGGAGTCCACGGAATTCCTACTGTTACAACTAATTCAGCCGTAAACTTCTTCTCTTCCTGGTTTTTATCCATTCCGTAATAAACGATTTTTACTTTTTTCTTTCCGCTGGTGGTAAAATCATACACATATTCCAGTTCTCCCGGATCAAGTTCAACCGTTCTTACCACATTACTTGGACTCGCTTTCTGAAGCGCTGATACCTTCATACCTTCCGGTTCAAACTCATCATCCACATAATAAACCAGCTTATCGGGTTTTTTGTCCACTTTAATTTTTGTGGTATAATAAGAATCTTCCTCTATCGGTTCTTCTGTTACTCTTACCTTCACTTTGGCTGTAAATGTTTTTTCTTCCTGATCCGCATTTAATTCGTTATAGCTGATGGTTACCGTCCGTATTCCGGATTCACTGAAATCAAACTCATACTCCAGTTCCTCCAGATCGAGTTCAACGGCTCTTACCGCATCACTCGGGCTCGCCTTCTGAAGAGCCGATACCTTCATGCCCTCCGGTTCAAACTCATCACCAACAACATAAACCTGCTTATCCGGGTTTCTGTCCACTCTGATTGATGTGGTGTAATATGAATCTTCGTCAATTGGTTCTTCTGTTACTCTCACCTCCACTTCGGCTGTAAATGTTATCTCTTCCTGATCCGCATTCAGTTCGTTATATTTGACGGTAACGGTCTGTATTCCAGGTTCACTGAAGTCGTAATCATACTCCAGATTCTCGGTATCAAGTTCGACCGTTCTCACTGCATCACTCGGGCTGGCTTTCTGAAGAGCCGATACCTTCATTCCTTCCGGTTCAAACTCATCATCAACGAGATAAGCCTGCTTATTCGGGTTCTGATCCACTTTGATCGACGTGGTATAATACTTGAATTCTTTCGGAATAATGGTAAGTCCACGATCCTTTGCCTCATACTTTTCATCAAGCCATGTCCGGACATTATCTATACCAAAATTATTATCATGGTCAGCCTGAGACCAGCCGCCGCGAGAAAGAATACTGATCTTCGAGTAATTCTTTACATTGGCATTCTCCGCCAGGAAGGTATCATCAATATAAACCTTCAAGCCCTCATCTGAAAATACCCACTTGAATTCATGCCAGCCATCTGTTCGTTCCACTCCGGAATTTCTCCATGTGGTAGTGCCGTCAATACGATAGGCATATGAGTCGGAGCCTGCATCTTTAAATACGCCAAGAGCATACAGTGTATTATTTGGAGAAACTGAGATCGCCTTTCTGGCAATCTTATCTGCCGTATCATAAAACATTAAACTCACAGTACCCTGACGAGGTTCAAGGAAGGTTTTGACCGCATCATCGTCTGTTGTGCAGTTCATGGTTTTCATACTCCAGTCGCCATCTTTAGCGCGTTCATCCGTTCTTACCAGACTCTGTGTACCGCCAACAAATGTTGTGGACTCTGTTTCAAAACTTTCTGTAAAGTCGGGTTGTGACAACACGGTTACCTGTGCACTTATGGTCACTGCACCAGATGCCTCCTCCGGTATCGTAAGCATACCGTTTTCATTCACCGTACCTACAGTGGTTTGATATTTGACCGCCATGTTTTCCGGTTTCAAATCGACCTTGTTGCCTCTGCTGTCCACACCAACAACAGAGAGCTGAATGCCTTCTCCTGCTTTTACAGAATCACTTTCTGTATGTACTTCAAATCCGACTAAAACACCTTCACCCAGATCTTTTACAGTAATTTCAACCTCACTGCAGACCTTGTTATCCGCCAGTGCCGTCGCCCTGATCGTTGTTGTTCCCATGCGCACGCCTGTTACAATTCCTGTCTTTGTATCCACTGCGGCAATATCCGGATTGGATGAACTCCAACGCACAGTGGGTTCCCACGCATCAGCTGGGGTAGCCACAGCCTTTAGTGACATACTTTCTCTCGGATTAATTTCTGTCTTTTCCGCTATGATTTCAATAGATGCAGGCAATACTTCCGGTACAGTAAGTTCCGGAGAATCATTGTTCCACTCATGTACGCCAATATCAGGTTTACCGTTGATCGGGTTTCCAAAGAAATCTTTTTCTGCCTCACCAACAGCCGCAAAAACAGCCGGAAGCTTCACTTCTGCACCCGCATTGATTGCAGGAGATTCCTCAAGAAGCTTATATGCATCCAATTTGCTCAAATCAAGATGGGCATTGCTGGTTTTTGCATCTGCCATAATTTCTTCCGGTTTGCTTCCAGGTCCGCCTAACAGTGGATTGACAAAAAGGTTATCCGCTACTTCCGCATTACCGAAAGAACCATTTAAAAGACTCTGCGGATAAATGATGTTATTCTTAATCATACCTCCGGTTATTGCACCCCCAGCAAACTTAGGTACATTACCGTTAACAGACATCAAAATATTGTTGTAGAAATTAACTGCACCGCCTTCGTCAAATATTCTCTCGACGTTTGGAGCAATCAGAAAAACATTATTGTAAAAATAAGTTGCTTTTCCTTCACTGGGGCTTCCAAAGAACAGATGAGGATTATAATAACCGCCGTCTTCTACACTAATATTGTAACGGAAGATATTTCTGTCAGCAACAGACCCCATGGTCAGGAGAACTCCACCTGCATTATCATGAGTATAATTGTACTGGTAAACACTGCCCTTACACTGATGGTCGAAGTCAAATGACTCACCGTCATTACATCTATACGGGTTATTAAATACTTCATTGTTCTCTACCACGGTATTTTCTGCTCCGATAAGCCAGAGAGCCGCATAGTTGGCGCCGCCGCTTAATTCCGGTTTCCCGCAATTTGTAACAACATTACCAGAAATGGTGCTGTCCAATACATTAGAAATAACCATACCGTCACCGGTGCATCCATCAATATAGTTGTTGCGGAATACAACCTTTGACGTTGCAGGCCAACTGTTGTTCTGGTTGTAAAGACCTGCGTTACGGATACCTTCGTTATCACAATTTTTCGTAGTACAGTTTTCTACCAGGATATCGTCAATATTCCCAAAGAAGTTAATGCCTCCGGACATCTTGTAATTAGACGAGCTGTTGACATCGTGAACATAACAGTCATCCACATAAATGGAGGTCTGGAATGACTTCTCCCACTCCGCATTATAGGAAGAGGAAGTAGTTCCTTTTGGCAGATCAGCAATTACCAGAATACCGTTTCGTCCATTGATACGGTCAGCATCTTCCTCATCGCCGTCATTGGTAAGCTCCAAACCGGATACTTGAACGTAGCTCGCATTTCGGATTTCCAAAGCACCCGCTGCATAGCAGTTGTTACCCTGATTTGCAAGTGTCAGAATTGTCGGTTTGGTAATATTGTCTTTGGTGACAACCTGTCCTGCATTAATAATCGGACGGCTTTCTCTGCTGTCGGCATTATACTTTGTAATCGTAATCGGCATCCCCGGCAGACCGGAATCATCAATCTTGATCTGACCATTCCAGATACTTCCCGCGTCCAAATAAACCGTATCACCCGGCTGTAAATCCAGACTGTTTAACTTCGTCAACGACGCATACGGATCATCTTCTGTACCTTTTCCAGTCTCATCATTACCCTTGTTGCTGAAATAGTAATTTGTTCCTGCAGTACTGTCAATAACCACAACTGTAAAAGTAATGGTCTTATTCAGAAGAATAAACTGGAACTCATGCTTTCCTGTACTCAGCGTAGAAAGGTAATTCTTCGAAAAGATAACCTTATCTCCTTCAACGGTGTATTCACTGCCCTTTGTCAGAGCAGTCCCACCAAGCGTGATCTTCATCTCAGGATCTACTGCCGGTGTCATCTGGACTTCCGTTGCCTCCGGGGCACTCTGGTTAAAAAATACTTCTGTCTTTCCAAGAATGTCGTACTCAACCAGTTCCCTAAGCATAACCGTGGCCGTAACCACCTCTGTCTTAAGATGTGCGTCGGCACCTGGCTTTACTACCGTCACATCATCAAAAAACATCTTATCGCAGATACTATTGCTGTTATCTGAGTTGTCGTTCCAGTTAGTCATAAGCTGGATCCAGCCAATGCTTGTCAGCAGATCGCTGTCAAATATTAGATTATCATCAATATATGTTTTTGTACCCGCTGCAGTAACCTCCCAGCGGAACTGATGCCATCCTTTTGTACGCTTTATACTGCTGTCATCCCAGCCGTACTGTACTAATGGATTTCCGGAGCGCTTTACATAATTCTCATTGCTGCCCACTTTACTGTCATATGCTACACCGACTGCATGGTTTCCGGTAACTCCAGTCTGGTTTACATCAAAACAAAGTTTGGCCTGTGAAGTTCCCGTGTCACCAGTATCATAAAACCAGGCAGTTACCGTACCAAGCTGGTCGGTACCTGAAGAAATATTATGTGTAGCAGGCCCTTTTTTCCCCGATACAGGAGTTCCCGCGCTCCTGCCCCAGTGAGCTTCTGTCGTACTATGCCGATAAGAATTCGGGACGTTATCTGTAAATTTTTTATCACCCTCAAAACCATCATGGAAAATAATATCAGCCGGGTCATAATATGTCACTGTCGCTTTTAATTCAACCGTTTCCCGATCAACCGGAGTGTATCCCTCCTTTATTGATGCGGTACCTGTCTTTGGATCTACAATTACCTTTCCTTCAGTCCCTTCATAAGCGACAGACTTAATAGCAAAATCTTCTTTCCCCTCTAAATAGATCCTGCCTGGGGTCCCCTCAGTCAGATAGCCTCCATCTAATGAGAGGACAAATGACTGTGACTCTTCCGGTGCTGCAAAAACCGGACTGGCTCCCATAGTAGAAAATGCCAGTATGCCCGCCATGACCGCACTCAAAACTCTCTTTGCTTTTTTCATTCTGCTCTTCCCTTTCATGCATATTTGTTCACAAATCAATAAGCGTAATATCTGCCTTCTGTTTACCACCTTCTTCCCTAAACTTAAACAGCGAAAAAACTCCATAATAAAATTGTTCTGCCGTTCTATGATAAACTGCGACGGCATAAACCTGGATCTATTGAAGCGTGAAAAGTTTAATAGTGGTTTCAATATAACATCAGGAATCTGAAAAGCAAATAAAGTTTCATACTGCCTTTTTACAAAATCTTCAGATCGTAACCAGGGATATTTGTAATATTTTCATATTTTTGCACTATCTTAAGGTTTTTACCATTAAATCATCAGATGGCCTTCCAGCCCCTCATAATTCACGGCAGCCGTGCGCCCGTCCTTCATCAGGAGCGTAACCGGACCGTAGCCTCCGCACTGTTCCTCATCGGTAAAGGTGATTGTTCTGATCGGAAACAGTTCATCCTCCGCCCATTCTCTGTCATCAGTCCTGCTTAATACGGCGCTGATCATCACATAAGGCTCGTACCCATACATTTTTTCTCTGTGCAGCTTTCCATAAGCCAAAATGCTGTTCTCCGCGGCCGGATTAACGCCTCTTCTCTCCTTTGTCTCAACCGATTCCCATGCCGTATAGGCAACCAGCGCAAGCTGCCGGCCATCCTGTTTTAGAATCACTGCCTCCGCGCCATCGCAGGAGCGCCTGATCACCTGTGTTTTCTCTCCATCCTGGTACTCCGGGAAACCGTAGGCCCCCATGGTCAGTGTAAATGGTTTGTTGGGGATGCGCATTTTGTCCACACGGATGTGGCCGTATTCCACCGGAAAATCCGCCAGATCGATGGAGGCGCCGCCCTGAAAGTTATGGTAAAAATCAAAGTACTGTTTCCGGTAGAGAACCCCGTCATTTACACCGCCATACATGATAATATTCGGCACCAGCGCCTCCTTTGCCCCATCATAAGAGAGGCTGTACTGCATGGCCTCCGCCCCCTGGCCGTCAAAAGCCTCCCACGGATAATGGCTGTGAAATGCGAGGCGTATGTAATATCTGATGTACTCATCTCCAGGTTTAAAAAGCCCCTTTGCTGTCCCTG
>ENA-OWYR01000611-OWYR01000611.1-human-gut-metagenome-genome-assembly--contig:-NODE-611-length-12901-cov-10.1572_pt1 | contig 12901 bp, 20 predicted proteins | sample MGYA00249753_ERZ652092 | MGnify/ENA primary metagenome ERZ652092 (study PRJEB26925, sample SAMN05827204) | human gut metagenome | biome: ENVO:2100002; feature: ENVO:00000062; material: ENVO:00002003... | reverse complement strand
GCAGCGTCAGATGTGTATAAGAGACAGCTTGTTGCACTTGGGGCAGACGCGCTGCACCTTGCAGGCATAGATGGGGGCTTCCTTCTTGAGGATGCCGCCCTGCTCGCCCTGCTTGCGGGGCTTGGTGTGGCGGGAGACGACGTTGATTTTCTCCACGACCACCTTGCCGGACTTGGGCATGACCTCCAGGACCTTGCCCTGCTTGCCCTTGTCCTTGCCGGACAGGACGACAACCAGGTCGTCCTTACGAATGCTCATCTTATTCATGTCTTCTCCTACCCCCTTACAGCACTTCGGGAGCCAGGGACAGGATCTTCATGTAATCCTTGTCGCGCAGCTCACGGGCCACGGGCCCAAAGATACGGGTACCGCGGGGATTCTTGTCGTCCTTGATCAGGACGGCGGCGTTCTCGTCGAAGCGGACGTAGCTGCCGTCAGCGCGGCGCACGCCCTTGACGGAGCGGACGATGACGGCCTTGACGACCTCGCCCTTCTTCACGGTTCCGCCAGGCTGTGCCTTGCGGACGGAAGCGACGACCACGTCGCCGATGTTGCCGAACTTGCGGCTGGAGCCGCCCAGCACGCGGATGGTCTTGATCTCCTTGGCGCCGGTGTTGTCGGCGACCTTCAGATAGCTTTCCTGCTGAATCATTCCGGCACCTCCTTACTTCGCCTTCTCGATGATCTCGACGACGCGCCAGCGCTTGTCCTTGGACAGGGGCCGGGTCTCCATGACCCGCACGCGGTCGCCGATGCCACACTCGTTCTTCTCGTCGTGCGCCTTCAGCTTATAGGTGCTCTTGACGATCTTCTTATACAGGGGGTGAGCCACACGGTCGGCAATGGCCACCACCACGGTCTTGTCCATCTTATCGGAAACCACCAGGCCGACTCTGGTCTTGCGGGAAGAAGTTCTGTTCTCCATGATCTCGTTCCTCCTTCTTATCGGCCTGCGAGCTGCTGCTCACGGATGATGGTCTTCACGCGGGCGATGTCGCGCTTGACCTCAGCAATCTTCACGGGGTTGTCGAGCTGGTTGGTGGCATGCTGAAGACGGAGCTGGAAGAGATCCTTCTTCAGGTCGCCCAGCTTGCTCTCCAGCTCAGCGGCGCTCATCTTGCGGATTTCAGTAGCCTTCATCTTCATTCACCACCATTCTCGGTCTCGGCGGTCTGCTTCGCCACGATCTTGCACTTGACAGGCAACTTGTGGGAGGCCAGACGCAGGGCCTCGCGGGCAGTCTCCTCGGAAACGCCGGCGATCTCAAACATGACACGGCCGGGCTTGACCACGGCCACCCAGTACTCGGGGGAGCCCTTACCGGAACCCATGCGGGTCTCGGCGGGCTTCTCGGTGATGGGCTTGTCGGGGAAGATCTTGATCCAGACCTTACCGCCACGCTTGGTGTAACGGGTCATGGCGATACGGGCGGCCTCGATCTGGTTGCTGGTGATCCAGCAGGGCTCGGTGGCCTGCAGGCCGAAATCACCGTAGGTCACGGTGTTGCCGCGCATGGCCTTGCCCTTCAGGCGGCCGCGGTGCACGCGGCGGTATTTCACTCTCTTAGGCAGCAGCATTAGTTGGAGCCTCCTTCCTTGGGAGCAGCGGGACGGGCGCCGCCCTGGGGACGGGCACCGCCCTGAGGACGGTTGTTGTTGAAGCCACCCTGGGGACGGCCGCCGTTGCGGTTAAAGCCGCCGTTGCGGTTGAAGCCGCCCTTGCGGTCGCCGTCACGCCGGTCGCGGCGGGGGCGGTCGGAGCGCTCCTTGAAGTTCTTGGTGTCCAGGGTACGGGGGGTGGTGCGCAGGGTCTGGGTCAGCACCTCGCCCTTGTAGATCCACACCTTCACTCCGATGCGGCCGTAGGTGGTGGCAGCCTCCGCAAAGCCGTAGTCGATGTCGGCGCGCAGGGTCTGCAGGGGAATGGTGCCGTCGTGATAGTGCTCGGTGCGGGCGATCTCAGCGCCGCCCAGACGGCCGGACACCTGAGTCTTGATGCCGCGGGCGCCCATGCGCATGGCGCGGCCCATGGCGTTCTTCATGGCGCGGCGGAAGCCGATGCGCTTCTCCAGCTGCTGGGCGATGTTCTCAGCCACCAGCTGGGCGTTGGTGTCGACCTGCTTGACCTCCACGATGTTGAGGGCGACGGGCTTGCCGATCATCTTCTCAACGGTCAGGCGGTACTGCTCGATCTGCTCGCCGCCCTTGCCGATGACGACGCCGGGGCGGGCGCAGTGCAGGTAGATGCGAACCTTGGCATTGTCGCGCTCGATCTCGATCTTGGGGATACCGGCGGAATACAGGGTCTTCTTCAGGTAGTCCCGGATCTTCTTGTCCTCCACCAGCAGGTCGCCGACCTTCTCGTTGCGGGCGTACCAGCGGGAGTCCCAATCCTTAATGACACCCACGCGCAGGCCGTGGGGATTCACTTTCTGTCCCATATTCTTCCTCCTCCCTTAGCGCTCAGCCACCGCGATGGTGATGTGAGAAGTGCGCTTGTTGATGCGATAGGCGCGGCCCTGGGCCCGGGGCATCATCCGCTTGATGATGGGGCCGGGGCAGGCGAACACCTGGGAAACATACAGCTTCTCGGGGTCCATCTGGTGGTTGTTCTCCGCGTTGGACGCGGCGCTCTTGAGGAGCTTCAGCAGCAGCTCGGAGGCAGCCTTGGGGGTGCCCATGAGGATGGCGTTGGCCTGGGCCACGCTCTTGCCGCGGATCAGGTCGCAGACGATCTGGACCTTACGGGGAGAGATACGGGCATATCTCAGATGTGCTTTCGCTTCCATGTTTCTCTCCTCCTCCTTACTTACCAGTCTTGCTGCCGGCGTGGCCGCGGAAGGTGCGGGTGGGGGCGAACTCGCCCAGCTTGTGGCCCACCATGTCCTCAGTCACGTAGACGGGCACGTGCTTGCGGCCGTCGTGCACGGCAAAGGTGTGTCCGACGAAGGAGGGGAAGATGGTGGAGGCGCGGCTCCAGGTCTTCAGGACCTTCTTCTCGCCGGTCTGATTCATTTCGTCGACCCGCTTCAGCAGCTCGGGGGCGCAAAAGGGGCCTTTCTTGATACTTCTGCTCATCTTTTACTGCCTCCCTTACTTCGCGTTGCGGTGCTTGACGATGAACTTCTCGGTGCGGTTCTTCAGCTTGCGGGTCTTGTAGCCCATAGCCGGCTTGCCCCAAGGAGTGACCGGGCCGGGACGGCCGACCGGGCTCTTGCCCTCGCCGCCGCCGTGGGGGTGGTCACAGGGGTTCATGACGGAACCGCGGACGGTGGGCCGCCAGCCCATGTGGCGCTTACGGCCGGCCTTGCCGATCTGGATGTTGGCCCAGTCGGTGTTGCCCACCTGGCCGATGGTGGCCTTGCACTCCTCGCGGACGTAGCGAACCTCGCCGGAGGGCAGACGCACCTGAGCCATGCCGTTCTCCTTGGCCATCAGCTGGGCGGCGTCGCCGGCGGCGCGGACGAGCTGGGCGCCCTTGCCGGGGTACAGCTCGATGCAGTGGATCATCTCGCCCACGGGGATGTTGGCGATGGGCAGGCAGTTGCCGGGCAGGATGTCGGCGTCGGGGCCGGTCATGATCTTGTGGCCGGCCTTCAGGTTCACGGGAGCCAGGATATAGCGCTTCTCGCCGTCCTCGTACTGGATCAGGGCGATGTTGGCGGAGCGGTTGGGATCGTACTGCAGGTTGATGACAGTAGCGGTGCCGTTCTTGTCCCGCTTAAAGTCGATGATGCGGTACTTCTTCTTGTTGCCGCCGCCGCGGTGGCGGACGGTGATACGGCCGTAGCTGTTGCGGCCGGCGTTCTTCTTGAGATTCTCGGTCAGGCTGCGCTCGGGCTTGGCCTTCTTGTCGATGCCCTCGAAGGCGCTCACGGTCATGTGGCGGCGGGAGGGCGTCGTGGGCTTATAAGTCTTGATAGCCATTGTTCGTTATCCTCCTTACACCATGCCTTCGAAGAACTCGATGGTCTTGGAATCCTCGGTCAGGGTGACCATGGCCTTCTTCCAGGAGGGACGGCGGCCAGCCGGGAACCGGCCGGTGCGCTTCTCCTTGCCCTGCATGTTCAGGGTGTTGACCTTGGCGACCTTCACGCCGAAGATCTCCTCGACGGCCTTCGCGATCTCGATCTTGTTCGCGCTCTTGGCAACCTCGAAGGTGTACTTCTTGGCCTCGGTCTCCGCCATGGACTGCTCGGTGATGATGGGGCGCTTGATGATATCATAAGCGGTGGTAGCCATTACGCAAACACCTCCTCGATGACGGCCAGGGCCGCCTTGTCAACGATAAACTTGCCGGCGTTCACGATGTCGTAAACGCTCAGGATCTTGGCGGTGGTGGTGACCACGCCGGGGATGTTCCGGGCGGACTTGATGACGGTCTCGTTCACCTCGGGGGTGACGACGACGGCCTTCTTGGCGCCGACGGTATCCAGGAAGCCCTTCATGGCCTTGGTCTTGACCTCGTCCAGGTTCAGGCTGTCCACGACGACGATGTCGCCGGAGGCGGCCTTGGCGGAGAGGGCGGACTTGAGGGCCAGGCGCTTGACCTTCTTATTCAGCACGTAGCTGTAGTCGCGGGGCTTGGGGGCGAACACGATGCCGCCGTGGGTCCACTGGGGGGCGCGGGTGCTGCCCTGACGGGCGCGGCCGGTGCCCTTCTGGCGCCAGGGCTTAATGCCGCCGCCGGAGACCTCGGCGCGGGTCAGGGCGCTCTGGGTGCCCTGCCGGCAGTTGGCCAGGTGGTTCTTGACCACCTCGTGGACGACGGTCTGGTTGGGCTCGATCCCGAACACAGCTTCGGAGAGCTCCACCTCGCCGACCTGCGTGCCGGCCATGTTCACAAGAATTGCCTTAGGCATTTGGTTTCTCTCCTTTCTTACTTGTTACGGGCGGAAGCCTTCTGGGGATTGACGCGGGCGGAAGCCTTCTGCGGGTTGCTGGAGATACCAGCGGCGGCGCCCTTCTCCTTGACGTTGATCACGGAGTTGCGCAGATACACGATGCCGCCCTTGGGGCCGGGAATCGCGCCGCGGACGGCGAGGATGCCCAGCTCGGCGTCCACCTTCACCACGTCCAGATTGAGGACGGTGACCTGCTCGTTGCCCATCTGGCCGGCGCCGATCTTGCCCTTGAAGATGCGGGAAGGATCGCTGTTGGCGCCCATGGAGCCGGCGTGGCGGACCACAGGACCGGAGCCGTGGGTCTCCTTCAGACGGTGAGCGCCGTGGCGCTTGATGACGCCCTGGTAGCCGTGGCCCTTGCTGATGCCGGTCACGTCCACGCGGTCGCCCTCGGCGAACACGTCCACCTTCACCTCGTCGCCCACGTTCATCTCGGCGGCCTTGGCCAGCTTGAACTCCTTCAGGGTCTTCTTGCGGGCGTCGCCGGCCTTCTTCAGGTGGCCCAGCTCAGGCTTGGTGAGCTTGCGCTCCGCCACGTCGCCGTAGCCGAGCTGAACGGCGTTGTAGCCGTCCTTCTCCTCGGTCTTCTTCTGCACCACGGTGCAGGGGCCAGCCTCAATAACGGTGACCGGGATGACCTTGCCGTCGGCGTCAAAGATCTGCGTCATGCCGATCTTCTTGCCGATAATGGCCTTTTCCATGATAGTTCCTCCTTAATAAGGTTATTGGTTGAAAAACGTGGGCATTGGCTCCCATTGGTTTTCCAACTTGACCCGTCCGCCTCAAAAGCGCGGCGGACTGCGGGTACACAAAGGTAGTTGTCTGAGATGGCTGTGTCACGCTGCGAAGCCTTCGCAACGTCACGCTGTTCATCGCTCCGTGAAAAATGCCGCTCCGCCTTTGGCGTCGCCTGTTTTTTCATCTGCGCGATTTACTGCGTGCCTGCTCCCGGCTTCTCCACGCTTCGTTACAGCTTGATCTCGATCTCGACGCCGGCGGGGAGCTCCAGGGACATCAGGGCCTCCACGGTCTTGGGGGAGGGCTTGAGGATGTCGATGAGGCGCTTATGGGTGCGGCGCTCGAACTGCTCGCGGGAATCCTTGTACTTATGGACGGCGCGCAGGATGGTCACGACCTCCTTCTTGGTGGGCAGGGGGATGGGGCCGGACACGGACGCGCCGGTGCGCTTGGCGGTCTCCACGATCTTCTCAGCGCTCTGGTCGATGAGCTGGTGATCGTAGGCCTTCAGGCGAATGCGGATCATTTCTTTCTGAGCTGCCATTGTGGTTCCTCCTTAAAAACATACGAAGTGGTGGATTGAGCACGCTTCGTACGGTGAGAAATCTTCAGCACACGTTTCCGTGCGTATCACTCCGTGACATGAAGAAAACCGGCACAAGCAGGCCGGTTTACTCCCTGCGCGGCGATATACGCCGTGCACGGACTCCTCAGCCGCCCGATTCTAGCTCGGACATACTCCGCGGAAGTTACCGGCTCGCGCCGCAATCTCCCGCATCATCGCAGACTGCGCCCCTTTACAGGCGCTCTGTTATAATACCTGAAAAATCCCGTCCTGTCAATAGATTTTTCCGGTTTTCGTAAAATTTATTTCTTCACTGGGTCCTTGGCCCGGCAGCCCAGCCAGGAGGACAGCACCAGCAGCAGGAATGCGCCGAAATAGAACCAGAACACCTGTCCGGTCCACATGGCCACAATAGCGCCCAGGCGCAGAAGGGGCAGATAGAAGAACTGGGTCAGCAGGCCCACTGCGTTGTCCCAGTAGGCGTGAAGGGACAGCTCCTGCACCCCCAGCAGCACCAGCACCACCAGCGCTGGAAGGTTGATGCACAGCATGGTGAGCGCCATGCCCCTCTTGGAGCCCTTGAAGCCAAACGTGCCGGAGACCACCATCCACAGCGTCAGCACGGCCAGACCTACCACGATGTAGAACCAGGCGCCCATCTGGGCAAAAATTGTCGTCATCCCCAGACTGAGCAGCCATCCCAGCAGGAAGGGGCTCAGCCCCACCAAAAACAGCACCGCGGCTTTGCGCATGCAATCACACCTCTTTCATCATACGGCATTTTTTACCGCTGCACAGCATACCACACCCCGGCGGCCTCTGTCAACCGGGCCGCCGGGGCGCGCCTTACGGCAGCAGCACGTCCGCCAGCCGCCGCTTCATCTCCGCGGCGTCGATGGCCGTGCCGGTGAAGTGCTCCAGGGAGAGCACCGCCTGGTTGACCAGCAGGCCGAAGCCGTTGGCGGTCTGGTGCCCCCGCTCCCTGGCCCGGCGAAGCAGCTCAGTCTCCGCCGGGGCGTAGATGAGATCCACCACCGCCGCCCCGGCGGGCAGGGCGTCCAGAAAAGAGAACTCCTCAAACTGCCGCTCCGTCCCCTCCATACCCAGGGAGGTGCAGTTGACCAGCAGCCCGCACTCCGCCGCCTCCCGCCGCAGGGTATCCGGGTCGAAGCCGGCGGGGCGCAGGCGGGCCGGCTCGTGGGCGCAAAGGGCGGCGGTCTTGTCCGCGGTGCGGTTGCACACTACCACCTCCGCCCCGACCTGGGCCAGCTTGAGGCACACCGCCTTGGCCGCCCCCCCGGCCCCCAGCACCAGCACCCGCTTCCCGGCAGGGTCGATGCCCTCGTCGTTCAGGGCGCGGAGAAAGCCCGCCCCGTCGGTGTTGTAGCCATAGGCCCGGCCGTCCCGGATACAGACGGTGTTCACCGCGCCGAAGAGGCGGGCATCCCCGTCCAGCTCGTCCATCAACTCCACCAGCTCCTCCTTGTGGGGCATGGTGGCGTTGAACCCGGCATAGCCGGCAAATTTGGCGCATTCCAGCCACTCCCGGCATCTCCCCCGGGGCACCGGCTGGCAGAGGTAGACGTAGTCCAGCCCCAGGGCGGCCAGCATGGTGTTCTGAATCAGCGGGGACTTGGAGTGGAGCACCGGCTCGCCGATGACGCAGAGCTTTTTCGTGCTGTTTTTCACTTCCACCTGCATGTGCGGGGCCTCCTTTTTGGGTTCGGGCCGCAGATCGGGGAGGGCGGCGTTCACCCCCAAAGCGATAAGCAGGCCCACCACCGTCTCAATGATGCGGGCGGCGGCATAGTAGTACCGGGTCACACCGGTGACGCCGGTGATGAGAATGACGCAGGGCAGGATGCACGCCATGCCGCAGGCGGTGGGCCGCTTGAGCAGCAGGCAGATCCACACCCCCGCCACGCACACCGCCCCCAGGGCGGGTATGCGTACCCAGGGATCGTCCAGGGCGGCGCCCAGCAGCAGGGTGGCGGTACCCAGGGCTCCGCCCACCGCCACGCCGATGAGGCGGGAGAGGCCCTGCTGGATGGTCTGGCCCAGGGTGGACTGGGTGCAGATGATGCAGGCGATGCAGGCATAGAGGGGGCCGAGCTGGCCCCACACGCCCCCCAGCGCCTCGTTATAGATGAGGCCGAAGGGCACGAAAATGGTATAGGACAGCATGACCGCCACGGCGGTCTTGACCACCCGCATACCGATGCGCGGCAGGGGCACGCTTTTCATCTTCTCCCCCTCCTCGATCCGCCGCAGCGGGTCAAAAAGTCCAGCAGCAGGCGGTTGAACGCCTCGGGCGCGTCCAGATTGACCACATGGGCCGCGCCGGGGAGCACCGCCGTCTCCGTCTCCGGCCAGGCCCGCTTCCAGTCCTCCATGTGCCGGGCGATGGTGCCGGTCCTGTCCCGCTCGCCCCGGCACACCAGCAGGGGCGCGTCGAAGGAGAAGTGTTTCTCGGGGTGGAGGCATTGAGCGATTCCCCGCCAGCCCCGGAGAAACTCCCGCCGGGTGAGCTGGTCGAACATGCGGCGTACCGCCGCCCGCCCCTCCTCTGTAGAAGAGCAGGCCATGGCCATGGCGCTTTTGAGACACCTCCACGGCCACACCCCCAGCAAGGGGGTGGAGGCCCGCAGGCCCGCCCGCTCCCAGCCGCTATAGCAGTCCAACAGAATAGGGGTAGCTCCGGCCACCAGGTATCCGGCGCAGCCGCCGAACTGCCAGGCGTACTCCTGGACGACATAGCCGCCCATGGACAGCCCCACCAGCACCGGGGCGCGGCAGCGCTCCTTTACCAGCACGGCCCGGAGATCCTCGGCGGCCTGAGGGATGGAGAAGTCGGCGCAGGGCCGGGAGTCCCCGTGGCCCCGTATGTCGAGATTGAGCACCGTCCACCCCTCCAGGGCAGCGAGCTGGGGCGCCCACATGGTGCGGTCCAGCCCGTAGCCGTGGAGGAGCACCACCTCCGGCCCCTCCCCCTGCCGGCAGTCGTAGGCGATCCGGCAGCCGTCAGAGCGGACGACTCTTGTCTCCCAGTCAGCCATGGGAGTTCTCTCTGCTTTCCTTCTCGTTCCAGAGAAAGTAGGACATGGCCGCCTCGTAGCCGTACAGGCCCAGGCCGCAGATCTGGCCCACGCAGGCGGGTGCGGTGACGCTCCTGTGCCGGAACTCCTCCCGCTGGTGGACGTTGGATATGTGCACCTCAATGCAGGGCACATCCACCGCCTTGAGGGCGTCCAGGATGGCGTAGGAGTAGTGGGTGTACGCCCCGGGGTTCAGCACGATGGCGTCGTACACGCCGTCGGCGGCGTGGATGGCGTCGAGAATGGCCCCCTCGTGGTTGGACTGGAAGCACTCCGCCGTGGAGGCGTGGGCGGCGGCGAACTCCTTCAGCCGCCGGCACAGGCTCTCATAGCTGTTCTCCCCGTAGATGCCCGGCTCCCGCTTGCCCAGCAGGTTCAGGTTGGGGCCGTTGATAATCAGAAACTTCACGCCTGACACTCCCTTTCATAAAGGGCCGCGATGCGCCCGACCGCCTCGGCGGCCTGGGCGTGGCCCTCGATGATGTAGTCCGCCCACCGGCGGTAGATGGGCTCCCGCTGGCGGAACCGCTCCAGAAACGCCTCTTTTCCCCCCTGACCCAGGGGGCGGTGGGCCATGGACACCGTGTCGTAGATCACGGCCGGCTCCCGGTTGAGCCAGAAGACCACGCCGCTGGCTTTGAGGGCGGCAATGGCCTCCGCCCGGGTGGGCAGGCCGCCGCCGCAGGCGATGACCAGCCCCCCCTCCCGGGCCAGCGCCCGGCTCACGTCCAGCTCACGGGCCCGGAAGCCCTCCTCCCCCTCGGCATCAAAGAGCTCCGGGATGGTGCGGCCCGCCTCCGCCTCGATGCGCTCGTCGGTGTCCACGAAGGCCAGGCCCAGCTTCTCCGCCGCCAGGCGGCCCACCGTGGACTTGCCGCAGCCCATCATGCCGATGAGGATGAGATTGTTCACGGCTCATACCCCCGGAAGTTCCCCAGGATACGGAACTCGGCGGCCAGCTGCCCCAGCTCGTGGAGCACGCCGTCCATCTCCGGGGCGGCGAGATCGCCGGTAAAGTCCAGGAAGAACAGGTACTCCCAGCCCCGGCCGGGGATGGGCCGGGACTCGATTTTCAGCAGGTTGAGCCCCTGGACGGCGAACACGGTGAGGATCTCATGGAGGGAGCCGCTCTGGTGGGGCAGGCGGAACACGGCGCTGATCTTGTTGCGGCCGGGCCGCAGCTCCAGCACCGGGGACACCACCACAAACCGGGTGTGGTTCATGGCGTTATAGTTGACCCCCTCGGCCAGAATATGCAGCCCATAGATCTCGGCGGCCCGGCGGGAGCAGATGGCGGCGGCGGCGCGGTCGCCGCTCCCGGCCACCTGCTTGGCCGAGCCGGCGGTGTCCAGGGTGGGCACCCGCCGCCAGCCCCGGTGGGCGTCCAGATACTTCTCGCACTGCATCAGCCCCTGCTCGTGGGAGTAGACCGTGTGGATGTCCTCCAGCGCCACGCCGGGCAGGGCCATCAGGCAGTGCTCCACCTTCACCTGGCACTCCCCCACCACGTAGTAGTTGTACTGGGCCAGCAGATCGTAGACCTGCCGGATGGAGCCGGTGGAGGAATTCTCCACCGGGAGCACCGCATAGTCGGCCTCCCCCCGCTCCAGGGCAGCAAACACGTCGGGGAACCAGGCCAGCCCCCGGCTGGACACCTCCGGGCCGAAGAAGCCCACGGCGGCCTCCTCGCTGTAGCACCCCGGCTCCCCCTGGTAGACCACCCGGGGGGCGGCCACCGGCTCCCGCCGGGCGGCCAGGGCCGCCGCATAGGCCGCATAGCCCGGCTCCTCCGCCCCCTCCCGCACCAGCTTGCGCTGCTGGCGGCGGGAAATGGCCATGATCTCCTCGTAGAGGGCCGCCACGTCCGCCTTGCGGGCCGGATCGTCGGTGAGGGCCGTCTTGGCGGCGATCACCTGCTTCTCCCGCCCGGCGTCCAGCACCGGGATACCCGCCCGCTGCTTGTACTCTCCCACCTTGCCGGTGACCGCCATCCGCTCCAGGAAGAGCTGCACCAGCTCCCCGTCGATGCGGTCGATCTCTTGGCGGTATTGCTCCAATTCGGTCATGTTCCCTCTCTCCTTTGTCTCCGCGATGCGGCGGCCGGGCGCTTCCTTTCGGGCGGGTGTGGGCACCCGTCCCTACACCTATATAAGCGCTGTCCCGCCTCTGCGCCATCGCGCGAGGCGGCGCTAAATTCCCAGCACCTCGCACGCCGCCAGCGCCGCCGCCGCACCCCCAGAGCGCACTGCGCGCACTCCGGGGACCCCACAATTTATCTTCCTCGGCGGGAGTAAATCCCGCCTTCGGCAAGGTTTTGCCCCCGGCAAAACGCTTGGACGCCGCTTCCGCGGCGGCTCGCTCCCGCTCGCGCGAGGCGGCGGCCCTAAATCCCCAGCACCTCGCACGCCGCCAATGCCGCCGCCGCCTCGATCACGGGCACGGCGCGGGGGACGATGCAGGGGTCGTGGCGGCCCTTGATCTCGATCTCCGTCTCCTCCCCGGTGCGGAGATCCACGCTCTCCTGAGGCAGGGCAATGGAGGGAGTGGGCCGGATGGTAACCTCAAAGGTGACGGGCATGCCGTTGGTGATACCCCCGTTGACGCCTCCGGCGTGATTGGTCTTGGTGACAATCTCGCCGTTCTTCACCTCGAAGGGGTCGTTGGCCTCGCTGCCCCGCATGAGGGAAAAGGCCACCCCCGCGCCGAAGTCCACGCCCTTGACGGCGGGGACGGCAAAGAGGTACTGGGCGAAGATACCCTCCACGTTGCGGCCGAAGTCGGGGGCCCCCAGTCCGGCGGGCAGGCCGAACACGGCGCACTCGATGGCGCCGCCCACGCTGTCCTGCTCATTTTTGGCCTCCAGAATGGCCTGGCGCATCTCCTCCCCCTTGGCGTCGTCCAGCACGGGGAAGGGCTTGGCCGCCACGGCCTCCAATGCGCCGGCGTCCTCCAGGGAGGCGTCGGTGATGCCGTAGATGGAGCTGATATGGGCGCCCACCCGCACGCCCCGTAGGGCCAGGAGCTGCCGGGCCACCGCACCGGCGGCCACCAGGGGGGCGGTGAGGCGGCCGGAGAAGTGCCCGCCGCCCCGGTAGTCCTGGCACCCCTGGCTCTTGACGAAGCCGGCATAGTCTCCATGGCCGGGCCGGGGGGTGTAGCGGATGGCCTCATAGTCCTGGGAGTGCTGGTCGGCGTTGGGAATGAGCATGGCCAGCGGCGCGCCGGTGGTCTTGCCCTCGAATACGCCGGAGAGCACCTGCACCGTGTCGCTCTCCCGGCGGGCGGTGGCGGTGGGGTCCTGGCCGGGCTTCCGCCGGTCCAGCTCCCGCTGAACGGCCTCCAGATCCAGCTCCAGGCCGGCGGGTACGCCCTCCAGCACCACGCCGATGGCCGGGCCGTGGGACTCACCGAAAATCATGTGTCGCATGTGGGTTCCCTTCCTTTGCTTTCTCAGGTTTTGTGCCGGGAGGCCCCGGCCTCCGGGCGGGTGTGGGCACTCGCCCCTACGGTATTCATACGAACGCGGCCGGATGCTTTGCGCTTTTGTGTAGGGGCTGTCTCTTATACACATCTCCGAGCCCACGAGACTCGACGTCATCT
>ENA-OWYR01000609-OWYR01000609.1-human-gut-metagenome-genome-assembly--contig:-NODE-609-length-12924-cov-4.59717_pt1 | contig 12924 bp, 12 predicted proteins | sample MGYA00249753_ERZ652092 | MGnify/ENA primary metagenome ERZ652092 (study PRJEB26925, sample SAMN05827204) | human gut metagenome | biome: ENVO:2100002; feature: ENVO:00000062; material: ENVO:00002003... | reverse complement strand
GCTATCTACTATAGATAAAATAGAAATCTATTTAAGTTATTTCAGAGGAAGACCGGATGTTTATGCCGAAAGATACTTTAGTAAAAAGCATCAGAAATTCGGTTGGAATCCCGCATGTGACAGGAGTTTTCAAGCAGGGTGTAAAAAGGGAAAAATAAAAAATTATTGTAGTATCTGTCCAATCTCTCAATTTCCATCTCTGGATGGGGTTATCCTAAAACATCACTTCACTGGGAAACTGACATGCGAAGGGATTGGAATTTATCCTTTACTAACGGATAATACCTGTTATCTTCTGGCAATGGATTTCGACGAGGATAACTGGTTTGATGATATGCTGAGTGTCTACAAAATTGCACTTCGCTATGATATTTACCCTTTAATGGAACGTTCATCCTCTGGTCATGGCGGACATCTGTGGCTGTTTTTCGAAATACCAGTAAAAGCATTAAAAGCAAGAAAACTCGGTTCTTTGCTCATTCAAGAGGCAATGGAAGGTAATAAAAATCTAAACTTTGATTCCTTTGACAGAATGTTTCCCAATCAGGATTATCTGCCACAGGGAGGCTTTGGAAATCTGATTGCCCTACCGCTGCGACATGATGCGTATTTAAAAGGTAATTCCTCTTTTATCAATGATTTACAGCAGGTGATCGACCATCCCATAGAATATCTTGCTTCCTTGCCTAAACTGCAGGGACAGCAGCTGGATCAGATTTTGAACAGCTATTATAAAAATGATTATTTCTTTGATCAACAACAAATGGGATTATCCTTAGATACAAATACGAAATATTCCAAACAAATGTATGGTCTGGAAAATACCATGCGTTGTATAGAAAAAAAGGAGTTGAATCTTTAGTGTATAAGAGACAGGAAAAGACTTGGCTCCATGTACAATCCGGAATATTTTTTGAAACAGAAATTGAAAAAACCGATTTATCGGGAAACAACTCCCAGAGTACTGAGCTATTATGAAGAAGATGACAGGTATTTATATTTGCCGAGAGGACAAAAATATAAACTGCAAGAAATCTTTCCGGAAGCTGAAATACAGCTCGAAGCACAGGTAACAAAGGGTCAGGTAATCGATATAGCGTTTACAGGAGAATTGCGGCAGAATCAACAGGAGGCTGTCAATACACTGATGCAGTATGATATGGGAATTATGAAGGCAGTTCCGGGTTTTGGTAAAACAGTTATGGCATTGTATATGATAGCGCAAAGAACAGTATCCACTTTAGTTATCGTACCCAATAAAGAAATACAAAAACAATGGGAACAACGGATTCATGAGTTTTTAACCATACCGCCAGGTAAATCAAAAAGAGATTCCTATATCGGAATCTATAACGGCTCCAAGAAAAAACTGAGAGGGCATTTAGATATCGCCGTTGCTGCATCTTTAGCAAATTTAGAAGACATTGCAGTTACCCTAAAGGAATATGGCATGATTATCGTTGATGAATGTCATCATGCCGCCAGCGATACATTTTCCAGAGTATTGAGAAACGTGAATGCAAGGTATATATGGCTTTTCGGCAACTCCCAAAAGAAAAGACGGGTTGGAGAAAATCATGCATATGTTCTGCGGTCCTATCCGCTATGAAACCAGTTCATTTCAAATACAGAATACATATAGGTTTCAACAGCTCCTGATTCCCAGAATGACGACTATGCGGTGTCTGGATGATAGTAAAACCTACACGCAGTATTGCAGCGATCTTATGAACGACCAGATTCGAAATTATCTGATTGTGAAGGATGTGGTGAAAGAATTTCAGAATGATGGTAAAATCATTATCCTGTCAGAGCGTAGGCAGCACCTGACAATCTTATATGAGATGTTGAAGCACCTGCATATACATGTGTATGTACTGACGGGTGAAAGGAAAACAAAAGAGAGAAATGAAATCATTGCAAAAGTACGGAATTTTAATAGCAAGGAGAAATTCATCCTCTTGGCAACCAGCAAGCTTCTTGGTGAAGGCTTTGATTTACCTGCCTTATCAACGTTATTTCTTGTTATGCCGATTTCTGATGAATCCAGAATAGAGCAGTATACAGGAAGAATTCATAAAAATGTGGAAGGTAAGGATATGGTGAAGGTATATGATTATGTGGATGCTCATATACCCATGCTGGAAGGAATGTTTCACAAAAGGTTGAAGCAGTACCAGAAGGAAGGCTACTTTTTGCAGGAACAAAATCAGATCGTTGAAGTTTCTCAGCTGATGTATGAGGGACAGAGCTATAAACATGTATTTCTTGAAGATATAAAGGCATCCAGCAGTGAAATTCTGATTATGAACGCGCATTATGAGTTAGGAAAAATCAAAAGCTATTTTGATGTCCTGCAGGAAAAGGCACATCAAAATGTTCAGCTGTATGTCGTCTTGAATGATGAGCAAAGACAAAAGGAAATGCTTGTGCGGACGATAGAAGGAATGGGCGCAGCTATTTTGTACTCCAATCATTCAGCACATTTTGTTGTGATCGATAAAGAAATTATCTGGTACAGTGATATGGATTTCCTTGGAAGGGCCAAAAAAGATGGTTTAAGTACAAGGCTGAAAGATCCGCATCTGGTAAATGAAATTATGAAAATTGCACAGGATGAACAACTGCAAAATATAGAGAATGATAAAAAGATAAGCTTATGGTGAATAAGAAAAGTGATGTAAAATATAAAAGCCAGATACTCCAATGCCATTTGGAAGAAAGGAAAAAAGCTGTATGAAAAACATGCCATTCTGGAAGCTTTTGCTGTAAATGATACCAAAGCCTGTTTCCGCGTAAAAAGGAAGGATTGACTAAACTGTGGTTTTACAGAAAACAGAGCATGCCGTTGCGATTGCTTGCAACTGTTCGTGTTTTGGAGAATGGTAGCACAAGGTAGCTGTATTACCGTATCTTAAAAAGCATCGCATCCAGTATTGAAAACCGAAAACAGACTGGTCACTATGGAGATTAGTCATTTGGATGATTTTAAGCTTGAGGTTGAGCAACAACTGTATGAACTGGATGAAAATGATGAGGATATATCGTATGAGGGATGACTGTATTTACGCTATCAGAAAATTCGACATGAAAGGCATATGGAAACAGCCACGGATGCCGATTTATTTATCAAAGAAAATCGTTGTATCACCTGATGTATAGATGGTGATTGTTAAGGATTTGAATGAGAATCCGGAATCTATAAAAGCGGTAATTTCAAACATGAAGGAACAGGATATGATGTTCATGCTAAGCGAAGCAATACGGGCTGTGAAGGAATCTGATTCCTCAGCATAGGAAGCATTGATGATATGCTTTCAAGAGAAACTGTTGGAATTGGAACATGTATTTAGAAATACAGTTCCATAAGGCAGGATAGCAGGAAAGTCAAAACTGTAATTACATTCTTATAAGAATCGGAGGTCCCCATATGGATGAGCATTTTATTTATATCGTACTGGAAATCGTATCGGAAATACCCAAAGGAAACGTTGCGACCTATAAACAGCTTGCAAAGCTGGCCGGCAGAGAGCGAAATGCCCGTCAGGTTGGCAAGATTCTTTCCGCATCCTCCCTGTATGGCGAATACCCGTGCCATCGCGTCGTTAACAGTGCCGGAAGGACTGCACCGAATTGGGATGAACAGAAAGATCTACTCATAGACGAGGGCGTTACCTTTAAACCCAACGGAAACGTTGATCTCAAAGCCTGTCAGTGGAAGATATAAAGCAAGCACCTCTTTATACCACAGACCCACCAACAAAATCCAAACAGAGGCACGCACAACCTGAAGAGCGAACTTCCCCAACTGCTGAGTGACAAATTATTTTCAAAAAGCATACATCAACCGTGCAGTTTCTAATGAGAAACCATCATTTCCTGAAATAACGCTAACAGATTCAGGGAAAGTGTTTTATAATGAACCTAATAGGGACCCTCCCTTAAAAACTTATCATACAAGGAGCAATCAATTATGAAAAAAATATTCGTCTGGTTATATGTGATATTGACAGTACACTCGTCACTACAGAAAGGGAGTTGACACCACGAACGCGAGATGTCATCAATCAGCTGCACGCACAGGGAATCTACTTCGGTATCGCATCTGGCAGGCCGTTAGATGAACTAGCAAAAAAAGCAGAGCTGTGGGGCATCCACTATGCTTTTGATATTCTCATCGGTATGAACGGCTCTGAGCTTTGGGATAACCTGCATCAAAAGGAATACAGTTATTTCAAAATGAAAAAGGACTGGATTCAGGAAACCATGAACTTAATGAAACCCTTCGATTCCAACTGCTTTATCTATCGGGATGACTGCCTGCTCTGCGAACGAGATGACGCACACATGCGGAAGTCTGCTTTGACCAGTGACAAGCGTATGGTTGTTGTGGACGCGCTTTCCGTTATGTATGAACAGGAGAATGCCAAAATCATGTACCGTGTCAAAGAAGCAGACGTTGATGAAATCGAGCAGTATTTAAAAGAACATCCATCTCCCTACTACAAGGGCTTCAAAACACAGCCGACCCTCATTGAATTTGCAGATCAGCGGGTTTCCAAGGCCTATGCTCTGAAAAAATTCTGTGAATTTAACAAGATAACCCCGGAAAAGGTGGTTGCCTTTGGTGACACGACGAATGACAATGATATGCTGCAATACAGCGGTCTGGGTGTCTGCATGAGCAATGGCAGTGATGACACAAAGGCGATTGCGGATGATATCACGAAATGCAGCAACGATGAAGACGGCTTTGCGCAATACATGGAAGAAAATTTTCTGAATATATAAAAGAGCATTTACGAAACCAGTGCAGACTTGAGCTGTTCACCTGCTTTCATGCCTTAACACAAAACCACAGGAAAAACGGTACTCCTCTCTCACCTCAGCATACTCCTGTATCCTGCAATGTGCTACAGGCAGACTTCAGTTTCTCCACACGGTTAATGTTACAGCGCTTTATGACTAACAAAGCAGACAAATGAGTACGAGAATATGTACATAAAAGTTATCCGTCAAAAAAGCTTTTATTTATGGGCAATGGTGTCAACCTCAGCCTTAGAAATATAGATGATGTCATTTCTTTTCTCCTTTAAAAGTTATGATAAACAAAGACATCGTATCGTAGTTAAGTTTTTGCACATTTCACTATTGTTTAATGCTAAATATGATTAACGTGTAGTTAAGCAAAGGTGGTATTTATATGTTCTTGTGAGTTATTCCAAACAAAAAAGGTAAGAAAAGACCTTTTTCTGCAATTTTGTAGAATCTTACAGGGGTGAAAATGGTAGGCCTAAACACCGGACTGTAGCTAAACTTAGACAAATTTGATGGCGAACGCATTCTTTATCTCAAGGCTGCTTTTGGGAAAGGTGAATCTAAGGAGATATTACATCATGAGCTACTCGTAGTTAAGAGTGTTGAAACGAAACAATCTGCATTATTTCTTAGATTTAGCAGATATATTTGCTCTGATAGAATCTGTGAACTTATACGCAAACATCCTAATAACTTTATTCGTGCTTATAAATTCCCATGGTATGATGTTCTTTTCTATCTGTTTTTCCGTTCTGAAAAAATGCATAGAATCTGAACCTTCAAAATATTATAGTGATATCGGAAAGCCTGATCTTCGTATTAGTAAACAAGCTGAAATGTGGATCACATAGCGGTAAGGAACCTTAAGCTGACTTACCAACGTAAAGCGTCTGAATATGGCGCTTTTAATTTTATACGACATATAGTGCGTATAAATGTGTATAAAAATATTGACATACGCATTAATACGTATTATAATAAAGACAGGAAGGGAGGTCATACGATGCCGATGACTTCAAAGCAGATGGTTAAACTGCTTAAACAAAACGGTTTTATTGAGATACGGCAGGCAGGTTCTCATAAAATATTGAATAATCCTGTGACCAATAGAAGCGTCGTTGTTCCTTTTCATGCAAAAGATTTACCAAAAGGCACTGAAAGGAATATTCTAAAACAGGCGGGGCTGTTATAGCCCATGACCTGAGATAAGAATATACCGAAAGAAATAAAATTAAAGGAGGAAATGATTATGAAGGTGATGTATCCAGCTTTGTTTGAAAAAGAAGATAGTCGCTACAATGTTACGTTTCCAGATTTGCCAGAAGCGATCACATGTGGAGACACATTAGAGCAGGCGATTGAGATGGCCAAGGAATGTTTAGGTCTTTGTTTGGATGTGAGAAAAGAAAACAAAGAAGAACTTCCTGTGATGAGTGATCCATCTACAATCGACTGTGCTACCGGAATGTTTGTTATGATGATTGAATTTGATTCCATCGAATTCAATAAACGTTATAATAAAAAAGCGATAAGGAAAAATGTTACGATTCCAGCATGGCTTAATGAATTAGCTGAGGAAAAAAATGTAAACTTTTCAAATGTACTGCAAAATGCGTTAATGAAGAAACTAAATATTTGAGATTAGCTATATTTAGTGAGCACCCAATGAGGTGCTTTTCTTTTACTCAGGAAGGAGTGTGATAAGATGCCGAAGAAACCGGATGAGCGAATAGAACCAGCCAAGCAAATGTATCTTGATGGTATGAAATTGATTGATATAGCAAAGTAGTCGGATCTGCCAGAAGGGACTGTTCGGCGTTGGAAGTCCACTCACAAATGGGATAGCGAGCGTTCGGATAAAAAGGATGCGAACGTTCGGAAAAAACGAGGAGGCCAGCCAGGCAATAAGAATGCCACTGGACCACCCAGAAATCAACATGCCCGTAAGCACGGGCTTTTTTCAAAGTGGCTGCCTGAAGAAATCAATGAGATCATTGGAGAGATACCGGAGAATCCTCTCGATATCCTGTGGCATAACATTCAGCTGCAGTACGCAAATATTATCCACTCCCAGCAGATCCTTTATGTGAAAGACAAGGACGATAAGACAGAAGAAACGACGTTCTCCGGCGAAAAGGGAGAAGGGTATGAAATCCAGCAAGCTTGGGACAAACAGGCAGGCAACATGAGTGCTCTAAGCAGGTCTATGAAGACACTGATGTCGATGATCAAGGAATACGACGAGCTGCTGCATAAGAACTGGGACACTGCCAGTGAGATTCAGAAAGCACAGCTTGCACAGATACAGGCACAGACGGATAAGCTTACGGGTAATAACGCTGAGATTGAAGACCTGGAAGAAACGGACGATATGATCTATGGCGAAGATAACAAAGAAAAAAACGATACGGTATAGATTCGGCCAAAAGCATATCGACTACATCCGGAAGTGTGCTCAGTGTACGATCAATGTAGCTGAAGGTGCTGTACGTGCCGGTAAGACTGTCGATAACGTATATGCGTTCGCTCATGAACTGCGCTTCACGAAAGACCGCATCCATCTGGCCACTGGTTCTACAGTAGCCAACGCGAAACTGAATATCGGTGACGCCAATGGCTTCGGCTTGGAATACATCTTCCGCGGACAATCGCACTGGGGGAAATACAAGGACAATGACTGTCTGTATATCAAAGGACCCGCAACAGGATATAGACAACGTATCGTCATCTTTGCAGGTGCGGCCAAGGCAGACAGCTTCAAGAAGATACGTGGAAACTCATATGGCATGTGGATCGCAACTGAGATCAACCTGCATCACGAGAATACGATCCGTGAGGCATTCAACCGGCAGCTGGCTGCTGACAAGCGTAAGATATTCTGGGACCTCAATCCAGACAACCCAAAGGCTAAGATCTACACAGACTACATCGACAAATATGCGAAACAGGATGAAGAAGGGACGCTGATCGGTGGCTACAACTATCAGCACTTCACGATATTCGACAACGTAACTGTAACAGAAGAACGTTTTCAGGAGATCATGGCACAGTATGATAAGAACAGCATCTGGTACCAACGTGATATCCTTGGAAAGCGTATGATCGCGGAGGGGCTTATCTACCGTGCATTCGCTGATGCCGTACAATCTGAAGCTGAAACAGGTGAAAACAGGTTCAAGCGTAAGGAAAAACCGAAGAACCTCATGGAGATCATCATCGGCGTAGACTTCGGAGGCAACGGTTCCGGTCATGCGTTCGTTGCGACCGGCATCACCAGAGGATACCAGGAGATCATTCCACTGGCTTCGGAATGGCATGATTGCAGCAAGAAAGATATCGACCCGGACAAGCTGGGACAGCTTTTCATTGACTTCTGCCTGAAGGTACTGAACATGTATGGCAATATCACACATGTCTATTGTGACAGCGCAGAACAGACATTGATCAATGGACTGAAAAGTGCAGCTAGAAAGAACGGACTCGGCTGGCTGCGTATCGACGACGCATTGAAAGAAGTAATAACGGAGCGTATCCGCCTCACCAATAGGATGATGGCGCAGATGCGCTTTTCTTATATGCCAGAGATGTGTGACACACTGGTATCTGCCTTATGCACTGCTATCTGGAATCCTAAGGAGATCACAGTGGATGAGCGGCTGGATGATGGGACCAGCGATATAGATACCCTGGATGCATTTGAATATACGATCGAACGGTATATCAAGAAGTTCATCCGGTATGAGTAGGAGGTGATGGAATGAATTTCACAAGGATGATGAGCCTTATTGCAAAAGAACTGAACAAGACTTCAGAAACGCAGGTAGATATGGCTCTAACTATGAAGATGGCTACACAGATAGAGCTTTGGTCTAAGATGTTCCAAAACAAAGCCTTCTGGTTGAATAGAAATGTGAAGAGCTGCAACCTGTCCGCAGCCATCGCTTCCGAGATTGCTAGGCTAGTCACTCTGGAACTGAAATCAGAGATATCCGGAAGTCCTAGAGCGGAGTATCTACAGAAGCCCTATGCAAAGATGCTGAAGGACATCCGGAGGTACGTTGAATACGGATGTGCAAAGGGCGGACTGGTATTCAAGCCGTATGTGACGGAACAGGGGATCAGTATCCAATTTATCCAGGCTGACGCATTCTTTCCGGTATCGTTTGACGATTCGGGAAATATCATAAGGTGCGTGTTCGCAGAACAGATGCGGAAAGGCCAGTCGATTTTCACCAGGCTGGAAGATCATGAATTGAAAGGTGACAAGCTGCGTATCACGAATCACGCATACCGTAGTACGACTGATGCAACGCTTGGGACGGAGATACCGATTCAAAGTGTTCAGGAATGGTCGCGGCTGGAATATGAAGTGATATTCTCCGGTGTTGCGAAAGTACCCTTCGGTTATTTTAAGGTACCATTGGCCAACGCTGATGATACAGACAGTCCACTTGGATGCTCAGTATATTCTCGTGCAGTCGATCTGATCCGTGAAGCAGACATACGCTATAGTCAGATCAGCTGGGAGTATGAAGCAAAGGAAGCTGCTGTCCATATCGGAGAAAGCATGCTGCAGGATGACCCGAACGATAAGAGTAAGAAACTGTATCCACATGGGAAAGACAGACTTTATCGCCCATTGACATTCGATACCGGGGCAAGAGATAAACCGTTGATGGATACCTTCAGTCCGGACATACGCTCTGATCCACTGTTCCAAGGCTTCAATTCGCAGCTGAAGCTCATAGAGTTTAACTGCAGCCTTGCTTATGGTACGATCAGTGATCCGCAGAATGTGGATAAGACTGCTGAAGAGATCAAAAGCAGTAAGCAGAGGTCCTATACTCTGGTGTCTGATACACAGATGGCACTACAGGATGCCTTGACAGACCTGATCGATGCGATAGATTTCTATTGCAGTATCTATAACCTGTGTCCTTATGGCAGCTTTGATGTATCGTTTGATTGGGATGACAGTATCGTGGTAGATGCTGAAAAGGAACGTCTTCAGGACATGCAGGAGGTTCGTGAGGGGCTGATGCCGAAATGGAAATACAAGGTGAAGTGGCAGGGGCTGACGGAAAAGCAGGCGAAAGCTGAATTGGCTGCTGATGAATCGCAGGGTATCGACTTTCCCGGTGATGAATAATGCTCGATCCTAAATATCTGAGGGATGTACCGGAGGGGATTGCTGAGTATTTCGACGAACTGGAAACATGTATCCTGAAAGATATCGCCAGAAGGATCTCGCAGAATGATTACATGATGACCAGTACAGCTGAATATCAGATGCATAAACTGGAGGAGCTGGGCGTCTCAATGCTGGAGATAGAACAGGCGATATCGGAAGTTCTGAACATCACAGATACGAAAGTGAAGGAGATCATACGCGATTCCTCTTATCAATCTGTACAGAAGGATAATGATATGGCTAAAGCAGCAGGGGTAGAACCTCCGCACCCAGATCTGACACAAGCTATCCTGAATGGTATTCGCTCTACGAATGCGGAGATACGTAACATCTGCAATTCGATGGCATCAGCGGCAAACATGGCATTTGAGCACGCTTTGGATCAGGCATATCTTTCTGTATCCTCCGGAGCGTTTTCCTTCGCAGATGCAGTGAAAACAGCAGTCAACGATCTAGGAAAGAACGGAATCCGATGGATAGATTATCCAACCGGCGCACATAGAAGAGCTGATAGTGCCATACGCAATGCATTGCGGACAGGTGTCAATCAGACCGCGGCCAGATGCCAGGAGCAGAACCTGGATGAGATGGATTGCAATCTGGTGGAAACGACTTCCCATATGGGAGCAAGACCGGAACATGCGAAATGGCAGGGGATGCTGTTCTGGCGGAAAACACCAGTCAATGGACTGCAGAACTTCTATGAAGCTACCGGATACGGAACCGGTGCCGGACTATGCGGGTGGAATTGTCGGCATAACTTCTTTCCGAATTTTGATGGTGAGCTGTCATTCGAGCATTTCGATGAGGAAGAAAACGAAAGGCAATATAAGCTGGAACAGGAGCAGCGATACAATGAGCGTAAGATTCGTGAATGGAAACGCAGACAGGCTGTAAATAAGGCTGGCGGCATAGATACAACGTTAGAAGGTCGTAAGGTCAGAGAGTGGCAACAGAGACAAGCAGATTTTCTAAAGGCTCATCCAGATATGAAGCGTAATCATGCTAGGGAAACAATAGAGAAACGAGCTATATCTCATAAAGAAATTCAAGCCAAGAGAGATATTTGGCTTTTAAAGGGGTATGAGGCAGCCTTGAAAAAAGGTGATATATCTTCTTTTATTACTTTTGATATTTATAAGAGGCAGGCTGATGAAATTGAGAAAAAGCTGGTTGGTATTAAGACAAAAAATGGTATAATGATTAAAGGATATAAAACACATTTCATTGATAGGCAAATTGGGCAATATGAGAGTAGTAATGAGCCTATTAAGGGATTGCGAGAAGGTGTACCTATCGATATTATTAAAGAGTGTTTGCAACATCCTAATGACATTAGAAAGAAAAGTGAAATAGACTGGAATTATATAAATGAGAATTGTAAGGTAACAGTGAATCCTAAAACAGGTATGCTGATTCAAACTAATCCTTTTAAAAGAAAGAAGGGCAAAGCATGATAAATCTTACTGATGAAGAAAAAGAATTTTTAAGAAAGCATGTAGATAATGCGGAAGAGTTGATTTTGTGTGATGATGTAAATATTGTTCTTGATATAGTTGATGATTTAATAATGGAATTAGGTCATGATGAGAACCAAGACATTACGGATGAAGGCAGACGAATAGAAAGAATGTACGATAACATTTTTTCGAATAACTAATAAGAGGAAATTTATGAAGAACTTAAGTGAAAAAGATATTGAGTTTATTAAAGCGAATATAATAAATGCTGGTGAACTTCTTTTATCATCCGATCCAAATGACTTAATAGAAGCACTACACGATTTCACTGTCTTCTCTATGGATGCAGAAGACAATATCACAGATATTGGACGTCAAGCAGAACGTATTATTGATAAAATAGTATATAGCGATTAGGCACTCATAAAGGGTGCTTTTTTCAACTCAGAAAGAAGGTGATAGGATGTGTCACCATGCTTATGTGACAAAGCAAAGGAATTATTATGATAAGTATTTAAAATGCAGGGTTGTGAAATATCACGATACCTGCATTTTTTGTGGGCATAAGACGGAGGAACGTCTAAGCTATATGAATGATCCACCGAAACGGAAGCTGCCCTATTTTGGACCACATTTACCATGACCTGAGCATGTCATTTAAACTGTTCACACTCGATTGCAAGAGACTAAATTGCATAGATCATGCGGGAACCGACCCGAAAAAAAAGGAGATTGAACAATGGAACTATTAGATTTGATCAAAGATTTTGGCATCACCCTCACAGAAGAACAAGAGACGAAGCTGAAGCAAGCAGTAGGCAAGGAGTATGTTTTGCGTTCTGACTATAATGCCAAGAATCAAAAAGTTAAGGACCTGGAAAAAGAGAAAAGTGAATTGGAGAAACGTGATTTCGCTTCCATCGAATCTGAGCGTGATGACTACAAAGGAAAATATGAATGTCTGCAGAAGGAAAAGGATGACAACACCAAAAAGGAAAAATTCTTCAGCAAGCTTGAAGGCTGCCGTGATAAGGATTATGTCCTGTATAAGCTTGGCGGTGTCGATAAGCTGGAGTTGGACGATAAGCAAGAAATCAAGGATATCGACAACCTTGTGAAAACAGCAAAGGAAAGCTATCCATCATATTTTGGAAAAGCAGCGCCTTTTGTGGTATCAAGATCGGATGGACCGAATCAGAATACAGCTGATCAGAAAGATCAGGCAAACGCAGCGTTTAGATCGCTGTTTGGAAAGGAGTAAGTTATGCCAGTAAATATTACAAATCGACAGGATGCGGAAGCTCTTATCAGAGAGCAGGTCGTATCGACAATTTTTCAGGACGCACCGAAGCAGTCCGTATTCATGGGGATGGCACGTAAGCTGCCAAACATGACGAGCAAGCAGACACGCATCCGTGTTCTGGACTTTTTACCAACCGCATACTGGGTGAATGG
>ENA-OWYR01000602-OWYR01000602.1-human-gut-metagenome-genome-assembly--contig:-NODE-602-length-13086-cov-9.81559_pt1 | contig 13086 bp, 10 predicted proteins | sample MGYA00249753_ERZ652092 | MGnify/ENA primary metagenome ERZ652092 (study PRJEB26925, sample SAMN05827204) | human gut metagenome | biome: ENVO:2100002; feature: ENVO:00000062; material: ENVO:00002003... | reverse complement strand
CTATTCGTCGGCAGCGTCAGATGTGTATAAGAGACAGTAAATATACATCTTATAAAATGTTTTTTTGAGGACAATATTTCCTCCATTTTATATACTTTGTCACCATTAAAAAAAACTACTAAAGGACAAAGAATTCCAACATAAATGAAAATAAATGTGTAATAAACAGCTAATATTTCAACCATTTTATGTTTCCTTTCTTACATACCTTAAAAGCGTAAATTTATTGCTTACATTTCTTTTATAAAATTCTTAAACTCTTGCATATCATCTTTGTCAATTAGAATGTCAAAATAACAATAAAAGTCCTAATTTATTGACATTTTCATGCCATTTACGTTACCAAAATACTTGATAATCGTTGGGTGTAAACCAACACCCTCTATCCCATTTATGAATTTCACATCTGGGAATACTTTCTTCATAATTTGGTATGCTCCATTTACGTCTGCATTTATTTTAACTCTTTTATTGCTGATGAATAACCCTCTATATATTCTTCTCTCTTTGTTGTAGTTATTCTTACAAGGTTCTTCACCATCAAGGAATGATGTACCTGACGTATATACTTCTTCGTTCTCAATATACTTAATTCCTGCATTCTCACTCTTGTAATTCAACATATGGGAAAATAGTTCGTATGGTATATAAGTGAAGTTTTGCATACCTATATTTGCTTGTTTCCAGTTGTCGTTATGACCTACGATAATGGTGTCAATCTCATGAGTTACACACCAATCAATAATGTATTTACTGATACAATGCATATGAAATTTAATCATCTCATACCGTTTATCACTCAACTTTTGTAGTCTTTTAGACCAATCCTTCTTATTTACTTTCTTCAATTCTGATTGAATTTCAGCCTTTCTCTTGTTGTAATACTGATTGATAGATTTAATCGCTCCACCTTTAATAGCAATAGGATTCTCGCCTATGTTATTTACCATAGTTATGAAGTTATCAACACCTACATCAATCGCAACAATTCGTTCAGAAGTATCTGAATAATCAGGAATTTCTATCTCATACACAACTTCCATTATGTAATGACTACCTTTTGGAACAAGCCTACATTGTAATATTCTCTCTTTAGCATTTGTTTTGAACCGATTATTAAATAGCTTAAACGGACTCCAAGCAAAATACACATAACCATCTTTTAATTTAACTTTATTACTATCAAGAGATAATACATAACGACCATCTTTAGGTCTGTATCGAGGTAGTTTAGGTCTACCTAGATATTTACTTGGATTCTTCGACCAACCTTTCATTCCCTCGAAAAAGGACTTCCATGCTTTGTCTAACATTCTCAGTGTTCCTTGACCTACGTTACTACCAATCTCTTTATATGGTTCTGAATCTTTTACCATCTCAAACAACTTGTTATATCTAATCCAATTGTTATTAGTAATGAACTCTTGCCTTATAATGTAGTTGGCGTAATTATAGAGGTTCTTGGATTTAAAGCAGTAATCGTCAATAAATCTACCAAAGTCGGAATTTAACTTGATATGATGTTGTTCAACTCTTTGTACTTTCAATCCTTTCACCTCTTTTCTTTAGTAATTACATCTGAGCCAATAATATTCTGATTCGCTCATCTTCTATGTTATTCTTCATCCACCTGATATAACTTGGGTCACATTCCTTGATTTCTAAGAGTGTCTTATCAGTGTGCTTGCCAAATGTGAGACGATAGTTTTCTAATGTGTCCTCAATTATTACTTCTTCATTTTCTGTTGACTTACTACCAAAAAGAATATCTTTTAATCCACTTGGGATAATCATATCCAAATCAGAACGAGAACTAAGAATATCGCACTCATGAATGAACAACTCCATATCATTTCTTGGTTCAGGAAGGACTACACTACTTCTTCTATTTGTAGTCCATTCACCGCTATGTGCTTCACACATACCTGCAATCATCTCTTTGTATTCACTTGGAATATCATTTTCAACCTTTGTATTTCTTACCCATTCAGCAGCTAACATCGGATGTTCATGGACTGTATGTAATGAACCATTCCAACCACACTTGATAGCATCATGAAATACAGGTACACATCTCATACAATCTCTGATTTCTGGTGTATTATATTTTTCTCTGTTACCTTTTAATCTAAGACGATGATTTAAGACACTTGCAAACATATACTCATGGTAAACTTGTCCAAACTTTTTCACACTGAGTAGCATTATGATATTTACCACTTGTACTACTCGGCATTGTAAATATGTAATCAGGTATCTCGCCAACCATATCATTGAAATACGCCTTAAACATATCCGTCTCAAAATCCTTTAATAACGGTTCAAAAACCAACTGTTTATCTTTCTTCTCCAATATATTCCTCCTAACTTGCTTGTAAAAAACTACCTAACAATGTCTTTCTATCGAAGTTTTCTTTCTTTTTAAGTGCATTGTTTATAGTTTTTATTTCTCCTAAGTGATAACATTTTTCTTTTGCTCTACTTATTCCTACATATAAAAGATTGGAATTAAGCATAAATGTGTGGCTACGAGGTGTAACCAAAATTACTACCTTGAACTGTCCACCCTGAGATTTATGCGTTGTTATTGCATATGCTAACCTGATATTCTTCAATTTACCTTTGTCATAATAAATAAGTGTTCCATCATAATTTGATACCATCGAATTATGAAATATCTTATCCACCATTCCTGACTCACCATTGGCAATAAATGTTGTATTCTTATCATCTAAATATTCTTCATTGTATAGAACAGCTTTGTAGTCATTTGCATAGTTCATTACAATATCATTGTGTCTAAATTCAGAATCGCCAAATACGATTTTTGCATCTGGATTTGGATTAACAGCATTTTGTAATCTCTTATTCAGTTCAGTAACACCATAATCGCCAACGTTATAACAAGATAAAACCGCAATGTCTTCTACCTTGTATCCTTTTGTAAGAAGAGTTTTATATAGCTTAACTGTATAATCAACTATTCCATCTTGTTGTAAAGGCATAAACACATATGATTGGTCTTCTCCAAACACTTGCATACCTTTCTTATTCTTATCTAAGAATTCTGTCTGTGTTCTTGCGTCTGTTGCTACAGTTGATAATCCACCTTTACCATATCTGAACACCTTATCAAGTGTGATTGTTGGTATTTTGCCATAACAAAGTAAGTCATATAACACATTACCTGCACCAACTGAAGGTATCTGTGCATCGTCACCGATAAGCAATAACTTAGTTCTGTTAAAATCAATAGCCTCCAACAAACGTCTAAATAAGAAAATGTCTACCATTGAGAACTCATCAACGATTACTACATCATGTGGAATTGGATTTTCTTCGTTATAACACCATTCATTAGGTGGCATATACCCTAATCCTCTATGAATTGTCATAGCATTTTCGCCTGTAAATCCAGATAAAACCTTTGCAGCTCTACCAGTAGGTGCTAATAATAAGAATGATTTATAGTAATGTTTCAAGAGATTTACGAAGGCTTGTGTGCTTGACGATTTGCCAGCACCACCATACCCAACCAACATTACTATATTGTGTTTACACATATATTCAGATGTTTTGCACTGGTCTGTTGTTAAATCAAATCCATCTAAGCTTCTAAATTTACTACAATCACAATCCCATTCTGTGTTGATTTGTAATCCTTCTTTAATCTTCTCTGCTATATACTTCTCTGTTTCATACGTTTCTTTTCTGCAAACACTCAACGATTCTCTATCAAAAATCACATCATTATCACCTTTGAGTATCAATGGTAAGTTTGCTATTGCTTCTGGTACTAAGATTTCAAACTGTTTCTTGAGTTCTCCTACCTTTACATATGTATTACCATTGGTTTCATTCTCATTAAGAATGTAATCAACACACGCTTTCGCTCTCTGATAAGAAGGTTTTAGGTCAAATCCAAAGAATAATATTGGATTTTTTCCATTTTCTTTACACTGCTTTGACTCTTTTTCTAATGTAAGCAACATACCATCTGCTGTTTTAAAACCAATACCACTCAATCTACATAGACATTCATATGGTTCAGTTCTAATAACTTCCTTGATTTTTTCAACAGATGGGTATTTATCATACAGTTTCTTAATGATAGAAAGACTGAATAAACCTCTAAATTCCTCTACCAAATCTGCTAACTTGAAATTTTCAATTACTTTCTGTTTGATGACATTGAATGTATAATCCTTAATACCTTTAGTCCTATTTAAATCAACATCATCAAGTCTGTTGTTCATAATTCTGTCTACAATGTCAGGATATGCCTCTAACAAAGTATCTGTCTGATTAGGAGTCAATATTTCATAGAGGAAGTTGCGAGTCGCAGCTAATGTTGTTGGTTTCTCTCTTTTAATATTGATGATTTCATATCCCACACCATATTTATCAGAAATTTCTTTTGCTTTCACTGTGTATTCAACACCAAGATTTAACTCTTGTACGTTACCTTTAACAGTGCATGTACCATACTTGCCAATCTGAATCTGTGGATACTCGAATGAATTCACCGAGCATCCATAGATTTTATATTCATCAGAGTTAAACACTAATCTTTCTGGTGTACACTTAAAATCAACTATCTTATCCGTATTCTCACTCCTTCCTTATTAGTAAACATCCCATCCTACTACTATCTTCTCCATTTCAGGTGTTTTGACCCATTCGCCATTAACCATTTTCATCTTGTTTTTCTCTCTAAATTCTGTGACATTGATTACATTTCCTGTTTGAAAAGGTCTTTCAACAAAACTCTTACCAGATGTAATCTTGGTTTTTAAAGTGTCACCAGTTCTCAGATTATATAAATTGAGATATGGTTTAGTCTTATCCTTGTAAAACTTTGCTTCTACAACATAAAACATATTCTTTGGAACTTTTGGATTGGAATATATAATGTATTCAAGATATTCTTGTTCATACTTTATCTGTTCCTTAATAGATAGTGGTTTGTCTTCAATCTTCTTGGACATCTTTTCAACATATCTATCCATGTGTAACTCTTTGTACATTTTTGTTGTTTCGTTATCATAACATCCTTCAAACTCATTCAAATCTATACCTAATACTTCTACATCCGATTTCTTGATTTGCTTTCTATCATGGAACTTTTCAAACATTTCAATGATTTGAAGTAGTTTTTTGTTAGAACCATAATCTGAAAAAAAATTTAATATAGTAAGTATCTGTAACTGTCTTGAGTTTACAGATGTTTTTGTTTTAATATCTCTGATAACATCTACAAAATCCTTATATGTATTATTTCTCCCTAACTCATACAATTCGTTTGCAATAACTTCATTACAATATTTAATAGAAGAAATCGACTTATAAATCGTATTGGTATTTCTATCAAATGTGTATTTGCTCTTGGATTTACCAAACTTAATATTCTCTAAATGAATGCCAAAATAATCTAACTCTGCAATGATACGACTTGTCTTTTCATTATCAGACTGGTATTCATTCAAAACTGTCGTGAAGTATTCTAATGGATGATGCTCTTTAGCTTCTGCTCCATAGATACTGTCATAAGCTACTGAAACGGCATGAGATGCGTTGAAACTGTATCGTGCAGCGTCATCTACAACTTGCCATACTTCATCAAAACCTTCTTCTGTACCAAGTTTTGATTTGTAACCTGCCAATAGTTCTTGCCTTAATTCTTCTTTTGCTTCAGGTGTAAACTTCTTTTTACTGATTTTCTTGATGATGTCATATGTGTGGTCTTCTTTCATACCACACCAAACCAAGAAAGCCATAATAGATTCTTGATATAACATAAAGTGATAACTTGGTTGTAGAATCTCGTCGATTTCTGTAACACCTGTACTATAAGGTTCTCTATCAAGAAATGTATTTACCAAACTTGCAAATCCTGGTCTAATCGCAGCCACAAATGCACTCATCTCTGCATCCGTCTGTGGTTTATAACGTTTTAGCATTGATGTTGAAATATCTGTATCTGCTTGATTTAATGTTGCTGTCATACCATCTTCGTATAACTTCCAAGTCCTATCATCTACCTTTTGCAGTAACTCTCGGATATTTGGAATAGGTTGACCAATCATCTTATAAAAATCTGAAATTATCTTCCATACTTTTACGGTTAAGTAGTCATTCTTCAAAAACTTCCACACATCAGATGTATAACCATCAATGCAAGCACACAATTCATTTCCTACACGAATTAAACCTAATTCTCTTGGCAATGGTTTATTAGATAAAACAAAACTACATGGACTAGGTGAAATACTTTCGATTGTACCTATATATTTCTGTGCTTCATCTATAATAGGTTTCCACTTCTTATCATTTCTGAAAGCATCTAAATTCTTACCAACTTCGTTGTACTCGTCCATTGGAATATCATATGCTCTACACAAGTTTCTAAAAGCAGATGACTCTTTCATAGTTCCTAAAGCATACATATAATAGATACCATCTTCACCAAGCAATTCTTTAGAAGCTAATATAGGTGCAGATACATCAGCCCAGTTCTGGTCAATATCTGGTAATGACCTCGTTTCTAAGATTCTCGCAGTACTCATAAAACGTGTTGGGTATAAAGGTACGGGTGCAGTGAACCTATCAATCTCTGTGAAACCAAGCAACTTATTAATATAGAAGGAAACTGCTGAACCTCTACCTGTTCTTGATAAAACACCACCATATTTTTCTTTTGCTAACTCAACCATTTTCTCATTAAATAAGAAGTAGTCTGCCATCTGAGTATCTTTGACAATCTTATATTCAAAAGCAATACCCTTCTGATATTCTTGCCAACGTGACTTATCTACGTTTATTTTCTCCTTATCCCATTTCTCTGATAAGTGCTTTGCAAGTTCTTTATCCTTTTCCTCTTGTGTATAATTAGGATAGATTGTAGGCATTTTAATCTCTTTATCAAAATGCAATTCTTCACATTCATCAAAGATTAAAGTATTGTCCATTGCTTCTTTGATTTGCCAATCAGATAACAATCCTTGTTTTTTATATCTCTCAACGACAGTATCATAATCAGGGAAATCAAGAACAAAACTATCCTCATCGCCATAGTTAATGCCCTTACCTTTTAAGAATTTCACTCTATCCTTTGCTTGTTCTGGATAAATATAGTGACTATCGTTTGCATGAATAATCTGCATATTATAGTGTTGTTTCAGCATTAACATATTTCTGTTATGATTTATCTGAATATCAAACGGATGATTCTGCACCTCTAAATAAAAATTCTTACCAAAATGACCATATACTGCTTCAAACAGTGTTTTCATATCATCACTTGGTCTTAAAATTCCACCAACACAGGCAGATGTGATAAAGAAATTATTTGGATTCAATCTCTTAATTAACTCGATATCAATTCTTGGTTTATAATAGAAGCCACTTCTATTACTCTCAGACATAATCTCATTGAGTTCATAAAATCCATCTTGATTCTTTGCAATGATTATTATATGGTAATTGGAATTATCCTTTTCTTTACGGTCTTTAACCATATATAACTCAGCACCATAAACCATTTTGAGATTATTCTTTTTGCATAAGTCATATGCTTCTAGGAATTTTCCTGACCATCCGTGTTGAGTTGTAAAGAAATTTTTACAACCCAACTCTAAACTTCTTTCTATGTAATCTGTATTTTTTACTACACAGTCTAATGTAGCCACATTGCTCTCATGGCAATGCTTATGGTAATTTTCATATCTATTAATGTGTCTTCACCTCTTTTTAAAGACTGTCTAAGAATGAAAGTAAATCATCTTCCTCATTTGAAGACTCAATATCGTCATCTTCATCGTCCGTATTATTCTGAAACATCTCTTGTTCTTTAAGATAAGTGTCGTAAGGCTTGTGTAATTTGCGACTGTATCCCGATAGGGTTGCTAGTCTGTAAGCATCTGCATCTGTTACGTCTTGCCAAAATAACATCTCATCTTTTGTTTCTCTATATTCTCTTTCCTTTTCTCTGAAATCATGAATTGTTTCGATAATATCCGCTTTCAACTCATCAATTTTTTCTTCTGACAAAGGAACTTCTACATAACAATCCTTAATAACAAACTTCTCTCTTACTTCATCTGGTAAACAATCAATAGTATTTTCAAGAATCATCGTGTCTACATATGAGTCAATATCATCTTCATATCCAAAATGTTTTAGCCACATCTTTGCAGTATTAACTAAACTCTCGCCTATACTATTTCTTTCTACATATCTGTCTTTGAAAGTACCGTTTTTCTGCTCATATGTAACTGTTACATATTTAAGGAAGTTCCATTCGCAAACAATATCCTCTAACGGAATACCTAATGCTTGTCTAATACCTTCAGCGTAAATTACCAACTGACCACACTCTGCATCAATCTTCTGTCCTGTGTATCTTGTACTTGTTTTCCAATCAACAATTCTAATTCTTGTTCTTTCGTTACCATCTTCATCCACATATTTTTCTGTGAATAAGAAGTCAATATATCCTTGAAGAACGATATCATCACTAATTCTGATTGTTATGAAATGCTCAATTCTGTGTGGTTGCTTAATAACATTGTGATTTCTAAAGAAATGGCGAACACAATTCTCATACTTATTAGCAATCTTTTCATTCTTTTCAGCATCGTTTCTATCATATTTCAACTCTGCGATATTCATTGTCAGCAAGGAGTCTTCATATAAGTCAATCATATCCTCATATTTAACTTCTCCCTTGTATAACTTCTCAATGATGTCATGACAATATCCACCAGAAACAGCATAAATACCATTAGTTCTGTCTTCTTTTTCATGTAATACATACTTCAAAAATGCTTCCCAATGGTCTTGCTTATAACAATGATATTTGCTCCAACTATCAAGAGTTTTAACTTTTAACTGACTGCAAATCTCATTTAATTCTTCCCTTGTTTTTCTAGCCAATCCTTATATAATCTCCTTTCTTGCTCATCATAAACTGTTCTATGTTTCTTCATAAATTCGTATATTTTGTTAGGCATATCAGCAGGACTATCTTTACTACCCTTTTTAATCAATCCCCATTTGTCATACATATAAGAAACTTTTCTGATAGGATAAAATTTCTCACATTCTCTTCTAACCAAATTGATGTCAATTCCTTCATCAAGAGCAATGATAATTTCAACATTAAGACTAATTAGTATCTTTACTTGTTCTTCTGTAAACTCGCAATTACCTATTGCAACAGCCGTACCATCTTTTCGTGAGTATCTTTTCAATACTGACTTTTGAGCTTCTAATGCTACACAATATCCAGCCTCTTGTATTGTTTTATAATTCTCATTCAACCCGTAAACATTGATACCTTTTGGATATGTATTTGATAACTTAAAGAATTTAGGAATATCAAACATTTCATAGTTTTCTACTGTTGTTCTGCCACTAACACCTATATAATCATTGTCATCTCCATCCCATTTACGTTCTGGAATAACAATTCGTTTTCTATCATATGAATACCCAATATTAAATCTCTTACAAGCAAACGGCATAACACCTTCTCTAATCCAACCAATATAGGGTAAATCCACATATTCTTTCATACACGAATCATCATATATGGGAACGTCTTTATCTAACGTATGTCGTTTCTTTCTTACCTTTTTGAAGATTTGTAATGGGTCATTTTTTTCTTCTTCTTTTTCTTTACTGTTGTATGTGTAACTCAAACCTAATACCTTATGCAGATATTTATTCGCTTTACCAAATGGAAGGTTTTTTATCTCCATTACCAAAGTGAATATGTCCCCCATTTTGTTGCCATCGCCACATCTAATAGCAGATGAGAGATTGTTTTTCTTTACACATACAGCAGTCTTATTTGTACCGTCAGGTAAGGCAGCTCGCCATTCGCCTTGATATTCTTTGATATCATGACATCCTAATGATTCCAATATTGTGAATACACTGTCATTTTCAATTATGTATTCTTTTAAATCGTCTGCATTAATGTACGCTCACCGCCTTTTCCTTAAAAATCAACTGGTACAGAAGTAAATCCTACTTCTTTTAATAGGTTTCTGCTCATATCATGTTCTACGACAATTTGAACTGTATTCGCAGCACCCTCTCTATTCTTAACAATAAATAGTAATTGATAATGCTTATCATGGTCTAAATTGACAGGAATCTTTGATTTACCATTCTTACCTTCTAATTTGTAAACCTTTAAAGCATTTTTTTCGCCTGTATATTCATCATCAAAAACATCACGAATCATAATACAAGTACTTGCAACGTCAATAATATTCTTCGCTTGTCCAATATTATCTTGACTGTAAAATCTCTGTCTTGCAGATGACTTTGCCAACTGAAATGTGATTGTAATATGTACATCTTTACCACCATCTGATTTAACTGCATCATAAATATCAACCATAGCTTGTTGCATTTCTAACCACATCCTGTCATTTCTACTACCTGAATCTGCTTTGAAAGTATCAAGGATGAAATACTTAACACCCAAACTCGCATATTTCTTAATGACTTTAATAGCCTTTTCAGTACGATACTTATTGAATGGAATGATTGTGATTGTATTATCACTTGCTTTTGACTTAATCCAATCTGCACATTTTCTAAGCATTTCCATAACTTCATCTGAATACTTACCATCTCTTACAACAAACTTCTGCAAGTCGAATTTGTAAATGTTGTTGGCAACCCACACCAACATTTCTCTCTGCCATTTCTTCTTGCCTTCTTCATTAATCATGATTACTAACTTTTCACCATGTTTTATTGTTGAAGGAATACACATAGACCTTACCAACGTTGTCTTACCCATATTTGATAAACCACCAATCAAAGTAATATTGCCTGTCATCTGACCGCCTGTTTCTTTGTTTAATAAAGCCATATCATTGTATGGAAGACCAACAGCGATACCTTCATTCAATTCATTTATCAGTTCGTCAATACCTTCTTCTATGGAATATGACTTAGTTTCTTCATCTGCATTGATAAAAATGTGGTTCAGAATTGCTTCATATTCAACATAAATATCATCTAAAGACATATCTGCAAATTCGCTTAGTCTGTCATATACTGGAAACTTGTTTTTCAACAACATCAAAACTGTATTCCACTTATTAAGTTCTGCTATGTATCCATTAATATTTTCTACTTTTACATACTCAGTAGCCTTTTCGATGGTATCAAAACCACCATACTCATCATATTTCTGTTTTAATTTACTATGTTTTTCGAGATATAAACCAACAGTAATCTCATCAAGTGTTGATTTCTTCTCTTTAATAACTATGTCATATGCAATCTGCCAATAAACTCTCCAAGTATTCTCAGTAAAGTCTTCCAATTTTAATTGGTAGTCATACATCAAATCAGGTTTCTTAAAAAAGATAGAAACAATATTGGCTTCACAAGCGAGTTTATATTCTTTTACTGTCTTTGCTGCTTTTATAAGTTCTTCCTGAAAAGGAGTTGTTTTCTTTTCGTTCTTACTCTGAGCCAATTGTCCCTCCTAAAATAGTTTCTTTAATTTATCATTGACATCTTTTGTCTTCTTTGAATATTCAGCACCTTCATTAAACTGGTTATCAAAAGACTCACTCTGTATTTTTTCTTCTTTCTTTTTAGCTTGTTGTAATCGGATATACACATCGTTGATTTCTGGTTCTACCATCTTGACAATCAAATTGATTTTGTGCGTTTCATCCTTGATTTTGGTTTCATTCTTAACAAGATAATCTAAGATTTTTCTCTTACATAACTTAAATGCACATAAGATTGTGTAATCGTCATAACACGCTTCACTTTCTATATTGTTATTTGCAATATGCAAACCTTTCTTCAAACCTTGTAATTTCAAAATAAGATGTTTAGGCAGTTTCATATTGTCGTCATATTGTAATATTTCCTTTTTTACATATTCACAAAGGTCAATCCATTCTTTATTCTTTGGTTCTTTCTTTGCACGAGCCAAAAACTCACCTCTAATCTATTTGCTCTGGCTTATTACACCAGAGCAAATACTTATTTTTTTTTATCATTCTCTTATGCTAACTGTAATTTTGTGAAATCAACCAATTCAGTTAAGTCTTCAACAGTCTGCATTTCAATCTTCTTTACATCAATCTTCTTCTCTTTAATGAGATTATTGATTTTGCTGATAGCGTCCATGTTTTTATCTTCCTTGAGCTGTTTCATCATTTCCTTCCACTCATTAGCAAGATCCTCAGCCTTATCAGCCTTATCTACCATAGATTCAGTAGAAGTCTTTAAATCATTCTTGTAAGAAGTCTTATTTACTTCAAGACCATTCATAGAATCGTAGTAACCCTTCCAAATATCAAAGCAAGGATTTTCGATATGTTGACCAACCTTTGTTACATTAGTTCTATCTTTGATAACTTCTGCCCAGAAAGATACATTGCCATCCTTGTCCTTCTTTGTGTAGTGACGAAGAATTGTATCATAATCAAACTTAACTGACTTATGCATATCAGGCTTGTAACCAATTACCTTCTTGCCATCATCATCCTTAATCTCTACTTCCTGTGCTACAGATACAACGTGTGTACCCTTAGAAGAAAGGTCAATCTTTGCTTGCTGAAGTTTCATATTAAGAATCTTAATACGCCCCCACTGCTTAACACTTATACCAGCGTCATCAACATCTCCACCCTTCTTTCTTGCACGTCTCTCTTCTACTTCGGTTGCACCAATCTGCATTGTTGCATAAAATTTTGTTTCGGAGTCAATAGAAAGCGTTTCAATCTTCCCATCATATTCACCATCAATGAAAGCGTCTAAGTCTTCTTCTAACTCATCTAAATCAGATGTGTTATCTACTAACAATAAATTATTGTAAGTCTTACCATTATTAAGAGTAATATCTTTGCCCTCATAATGAGCTACACCTGTCTCCGAGTCGATACACGCAACGTTTGGGAATGTTAATTGAAATGTAGACTTTCCACTTCCTGATTCTCCATAACTTAAAAATTTACCACCAATTTTTGCAGCTTTAGCTTCTCTAAACATTTAATGTCCTCCTATTATTAAACTGCTGTCTCTTATACACATCTCCGA
>ENA-OWYR01000593-OWYR01000593.1-human-gut-metagenome-genome-assembly--contig:-NODE-593-length-13190-cov-13.3097_pt1 | contig 13190 bp, 29 predicted proteins | sample MGYA00249753_ERZ652092 | MGnify/ENA primary metagenome ERZ652092 (study PRJEB26925, sample SAMN05827204) | human gut metagenome | biome: ENVO:2100002; feature: ENVO:00000062; material: ENVO:00002003... | reverse complement strand
GGATAAGCCATGAAGATGAATGAAAAGAGTTTTTTCAAAACTGAATTTGGAGCAGAACTTGAATGTACAGTAAAGGCCCTGGATATTGCATTGGAAGAGAAAGCAAAGCATGAAACATTTTCGGAAGAATGGAGAAAAGAGCAGAAGGCCATTGATGAATTATTTGCTCGCCTGGATGTTTACAAGCAGGGCCTTAGAACATTCTACAACCTGGATGTATGTTTCACTAGAACAGATGAATATTTTGGCCTCTGCACAGAAGATGAGAGCTACTACCTCATGAAAGTATATAGAGAAGGTGAGAAATAAGTGGCAAAAGAGATAAAGGGGCAGATGAGCCTATTTGAACCTGATTTCATAAAAGATATGGATTGCACAGCAGATACCCCAGTGAAAAGAGGAGTACCTGATGAAGTGATATATGGATCAGGAAAAAGAATAGAGCCTCATCTGCCAGGAAGAAAAGACAGCAAACATTTTGAAAGCATATACCTGGATAGCCTTCTTCCGCTTGAAGAATATGATCTCATAGTGATTCTGTTCTCAGGAGGCAAGGATAGCATGGCCTGCTATTACAAACTCCTGGAAATGGGGGTGCCAAAAGAGAAGATGGAACTGTGGCACCATGATATAGATGGAGGACACCCAACCAGGGCAATGGATTGGAGATGCACTCAGAACTATGTGAGAGCATTTGCGGAAGCAGAAGGGGTGCCGCTCAGAGTATCATACAGAATCAATGGATTTTTCGGAGAATTATACAGAATAGGGGCATCAGAGCCGGTGGAATGGATTGATCCCGATACCGGAGAGATTCTGAGGTGCAAACCTTCAGCTAATTACACCAAGTGCCTGGAACTAAAAGAGAAATGCACAGAAGATATGGAGGAGAAACTGAAAGAATATGGGTATAGATACAAATTCCCGGCAAAAAGCGGTGATCTGAGCAGAAGATGGTGCTCGGCATACCTGAAAATAATGGTGGCTGATTCGCTGATGAGCAATCTTGACAGATTAGAGATGCTGGGAGAGTTGGGTGGAAAAAGAATGAAATTCCCGGCCAAGGGAGGCACTCACCAGGGAAGATGGTGCAGTGGAAATTTAAAGGCAGCAGTGCAGGATAGTGTAACAGCTAACCTGGATAAAACAAAGCAAGATACCAAGGTGCTTGTGATCTCAGGAGAAAGAAGAGGAGAGAGCAAGGGAAGATCAATGTATAACGAAATGGAAATACATAGAACGAATGCAGAAAAGAAAGCCAGGAGAATAGTGCATCAGTGGAGGCCGGTGATCGACTATTCAGAAAAAGATGTATGGGAGGTGCTGAAGAGGCACAAGGCAAACCCTCATCCATGTTATAGAGCCGGATGGAACCGCTGCTCATGTGCAATGTGCATATTCTCAACACCAAAATTGTTTGCAGGCATCCGGGATCTATACCCTGAGGAATATGAGCAGCTAAAAAATGATGAGATTGTACTGGGATTCACACTTGATAACAAGTGCAGCCTGGATGAGTTTGTTGGAGATGCAGAATCATGTGTGTACCGAGATGATGAAAAAGCAATCAAGAGCCTAATAACCGGAGAATTCACAGTTGATGATGTGTATGTAGAGGATTGGAAATACCCGGCAGGAGCCTTCCATGGAGCGGAGGGCGGCCCATGTTAAAGAAAGGAGATGGAGAACATGATGGAAACAAAGCAGGAGAAAAGAATGGATACAGTATTGCCACAGAGTGAGAAGGCAATGGCAGTGGAGGTGATGGATTTCATCTCAGAGCTGAGCCAGGGCGAACAGAGAGATTTTATGAATTTTCTGCATGGTGCAAAGTTTGTTATGACATTGAACAGAAACCCTGCCGGAAAAATTGTATAAGCCAGGAGGGATGGCTATGGGATACATAAATGCACAGCAGATCCCAAAACCCGAGGGCAACATGATTGGCAGCCTGCTTTTCACAACCATATCAGAGTATTTTGCAGATCCACAGCATCAGCAAGATTTTGAAGAATGGAAGAGAAGCCGGGCAGACAAGCCCAAGAGAGAGAAGGTGATTCCGCTGAAAAAGTAAAGGAGCAGATCTGAGAAATCTGCTCCTGGATATGCCCTAAAAAGGACACACTTACACCTAAATATAGTGTATCACTTTAGGGCTCAAAAGTCAAGAAATATCCGCTAAAAACAAGGCTTTTCGGGCCTTCTTAATTGGTTCATAAGGATATTAAAGTTAGGGGTGATGCACAATTTGTATGTGAAAAAAATATATGACCTGGGATGGGTGAAAGAGATCTCAAAATATTACCCAGGGAATTATGGAGCTCCCGGAGTGAAGAGGGGGCCAAGGAGGAAGAGAACACCTGAGGACATAGAGCGGCAGAATAAAACCAACAGAGAGAAGAAGGTGCAGCGGCTCATCCTGGCCAACTTCCATGAAGGAGATTGGCACCTGGTGTTGAAATACAAAAAGGAGCTGAGGCCGGAGAGCCTGGCTGAAGCAAAGAAGCAAGTGCAGAAGTTTTTGGCCGATATGAGGAAGGCCTATAAGAAAGCAGGGTATCAATTCAAATACATATATGTGACGGAGAGAGGGAAGCAGGGAGCCTGCCACCATCACCTGATCATAGAGGATATTGCAGAGCCGGGGCTGAACACCAAGAAGATGGTGATGAAGCACTGGCAATACGGTTCCAAGGCATTCATCCCTCTGTATGAGGATGGAGAATTTGAGAACCTGGCTGAGTACATAGTGAAGAAGGAAACGAAAGAAGAAGCTGAAGGCTGCACCTATTCCCGGAGCAGGAATCTGATTGTGCCGGAGCCTCAGAGAGAGATCATCCACAGAAGGAGATGGCAGCAGGAGCCAAGACCGGAAAAAGGTTGGTATATCATTCCTGATTCCATAGTGAATGGCTTCAATCCAGTGACCGGGTACCCATATCAGCACTATACCATGCGGAGAATAGATCCGGGAGGTGATTCAGGGTGAAAATTGAGGTGAGGATCTTCATTGAAAGCTCATGGAGAGGCCCATCAAAGAGAGATGGAGTGGCCATGTGGTTGGTGGAATGCATGAAGAATGGAGAACCACACACCAGGCAGGGCTTCATTCACCTGGAAAATGGAACTGAGGCCCAGGGATGTTTGATGGCAATGATCAATGCCTTCCACATACTCAAAAAACCATGCCAAGCCTCAGTATTTACTCAATGCGAGCACATTTTGAACACTATCCAAAATTACTGGCATATTCAGTGGCAGAAAAATGAATGGCACAATGCCAAAGGGAAGCCGGTGAAGAATGCGGAGTTATGGAAGATGCTGATGGAGAAGAGCCTGCCTCATGCTTATGTAGTGCATAAAGGCCATCACGAATATGCAAATGTGATGCAGGCAGAGGTAGCAAAGGAGATGGAAGCATGGAAGAGTACAGAGAAGTGAGAAAGAGAACCATCCAGGCGGTGATGGAAACAGTAAAAGGCCCGGAGGCAGCAGTTGAGGAGATGGCAGAGCAGATTGCTGATGCGGTGATGGATGCTATTGCAGACAATTACCGGAGCATCACAGAGGTGCACTCTATTGTGGCAGCAGTGAGGGCAGGGCTCAATGTGCAGATAGCATATGCGGATCCTGATGAGGATGAATTCATGGATCCATATGTGGTGAGGCCTTGTTGGTAGGAAGGAGAAAGCATGACAGAGCAGGAATACCATGATTTTGCCAGGGAGCAGGAATATTTGGATGGCTACCGGCAGAGAGAAAAGGAGGATATGAAAGTGGAAAACAATGAAAAGAATGTGGATAAGGTGAGCATGGAAAAGGTGTATGTGTGCTCACAGTATGGCACAAGAGGAAACAGAGAAACCAACCTGGAATTTGCAAAGCTCTTTTGTGGAGCGGTTATTGAAGAGGGCAAGATCCCGATCTGCCCACACCTTTTCTATTCCCAGGTACTCAATGATGAGGTGGAATCACAGAGGGCAGCAGGCCTGAGAATAGGATTGGAGCTCCTGGAAGATTGCTCAGAGTTGAGGATCTTCAGCAGATTATCAGATGGAATGAAGGGAGAAATCCTGAAGGCTGAAGAGTTAGGCATCCCGGTGACAATCGGCAATATGGCCTATATCTATTCAGATGATCAGGCAGCAGCCATTGTGCAGGAGATATGGCAGGAGTTGGAGGAACTTTATGGCAAAGAGCATCATACAGAAGAGAACTGATCCGCTGAGCAGAGAGTGCTTTTTGTGCAGAGAGGAAGCTGATCGGATCGGATATTTTGGAGAACTGAAGCACACCGGGCTCCATAAGCACCATTTTATATATGGCCGGTTCGGATGCCTCCGAAAGAAAGCAGAGCATTATGGCCTATGGGGATATGTGTGTGAAGAGCGGCACCATGAACATGGCCCGGAGGCACCACATGACAATAAAGAGGTGGATCTGCATCTGAAGCAAGTGGCACAAAGAGCATTTGAAACAAAGTATGGCCATGATATGTGGATGCAGGAATTTGAAAAGAACTACCTGGATGAGGAGGTTGAAGCTGATGAATAAGATGGTGGAGAGCATGACACAAGTGGATCTCTCTGAGATCAAGATGCCCATGGCGGTGATATATGACAGCCCCAAGGATTTTCCTGGGATGTATTTATGCAGAATATGGGAAGGAGCAGGCTGCCATCCGACAAACACAGCCATGCAGAAGAATTCCCTGGATGAAATGAGAAAAGATATTCAGGCAGCGGGATTTTCAATCAGGTTCCCAAGGGCAGAAGGTGATGATCCGGTGATCCTGGAAACCTGGATAAGATGAATTTGAGGCTGATTGCAGAGGATGATGTGATGGAGATCCTCTGCAAATATGTGAGGGATTCCAAACAGAAAACGATAGTTTATGAGATCACAAAACTGCCTGGCTGCCTGGCCACAGAAGAGCAGGCTTTGGAGATCCTGGGAAGCAAAGAGATAGAATTTGAAGATTGAAAATGGAGGGATAAGCCATGAAAAGAACCATGAATATTGGAAAAGGCCGCTCAATCACCTTTGATGATGAAGATGGCAAGAAAGTATATGAGAGCCTGGAAGATTGGAAGGCTGAAGGAGAGAGAAGATTTGGCAAGAATATTCTCAAATGGAGATTCAAGTGCCCTATGTGTGGCCATGTGGCAGCAGTAGAGGATTTTAAGGCAGCAGGAGCAAAGGATCCGGCCAATAGTGCATATGAGGAGTGCCTGGGGAGATACACTGGCAAGGGTTCACCGAAGGAGGGGGATTCTTCAGGGTGTAATTGGGCCGCATATGGATTGTTTGGCATACCGAATGGCGGTGTGTATGTATTCACTGGCCCAGAGCAGGGGGCTCATATATTTGATTTTGCAGAGGAGGGAGAATGATGGCCAATTTGGATGTGATGTATAGCAGCAAAACAGATCAGTGGGCCACACCTCAGGAATTTTATGATGAGCTCAATGCTGAATTTGGATTTGATTTGGATCCATGTGCTGATGAAGGAAACCATAAATGTGAGAGATTTTTTACCAGGGAGCAAAATGGACTTTTGCAGGATTGGGGGGGGTGCCGGGTGTTTTGCAATCCTCCATATGGCAGAGAAATTGGAGATTGGGTGCAGAAATGCTATGAGGAAGGCCACAAAGAGAACACTTTGGTGGTTATGCTCATACCGGCCCGGACAGACACAAAGTATTTCCATGATTACATATTGCACCGGGCAGAGGTGAGATTTGTGAGAGGCCGCCTAAAATTTGGTGAAGCGGCAGCAGGGGCCCCATTCCCATCCATGGTGGTGATATTTAGGGGGCCAAAAATGTGAGGTGATGAAATGGCTCAGTATTGCAGATATTGCAGTGCATTGGTGGTTGGAGATATACCATACTGCACCACGAAAGAGAAAGAAATACCGGAACACCTGGCCAAAACCACAAACTATTGCCCACACTATGATTTCAATCCTATTGATGCCTTTGGGGAAAACGAAAAGGGATACCAACCAAGGAATGCAAAGATGGAAGTGAAACAGTGTGATGGGCAGATGGATCTATCACAATTTTTAGGGGAGGCAAAGGATGGCCAAAAAGAAGAAACCGGTGGAGATCAACCGGAGTAAATACAATCAGATCCGCAAGATGGATCACAGCACCATGGAGGAATGCATTGGTGGATATTATGAGCAGGGATTTGCAGCAGGGTACAAAATGGGCCAGGCAGCAGGATCCTTCAATACCGGCATTGCATTGGAGGCTATTGGCCAAATAAAGGGAATCGGCCCGGTGAAATTGGAGCAGATTCATTTGGCAATGGTAGCAGCAGGAGCAAAAGAGATGGCAGCAGGCAGCCAGGATGCCTGAGAACATAAGGAGGATAAGAAATGAATATCACAAGAAAAAGAACAGAGGAAACAAATTGGGATTGCATCAGAGCCCTGGTGAGATCAGGAGGCCTGAATGTAGGTGATGAGATTGCAGATGAACTGCTCACCGGTGAGAAAATCACCTATGTAGTGGCAAATATCAGCCCGGAAGAGGTGTATTTCATCAGCAAGGATTGCCTGGATCAGAGAGTGCAGTGGAATGAGAGTGGCCTGAATGCAGGAGGCTTCAAAGATTCTGATGTATGCAAATTCCTGAATGAAACAGTGTGGAATATGCTTCCTGAAGAGCTCAGAGAGGTGATCAGTGAGAGAGAATGCCTTCAGATCGTGGATGGAGAAGAGAGTAGATTCTCCCTTAAGCTGTGGCTGCCTTCTGAGTATGAGGTGTTTGAGGATGATTGGGCCTCTGAAGCAAAAGAGGGGCAGCAGTTTGAAATCTTCAAAGATCCGAGAAACCGTATCAAAGGGGCCGGTGACAGAGGAAGCCGGGCCTACTGGTGGCTCTTGTCTGTGTGTGGCGGCTATTCTACCCTTGCCTGCTTTGTCAACCACGGTGGCAATGCCTACAACGGCAACTGCTCCACTGCGCTTCGGGTGCCGGTCTGCTTCAGCATCAAAATCAAAGAATAATCAAAGACAATCCCACCCCTTCAATGGGGTGGGGAATCATAAGGGGATAAGCGAGCAAATTTGGAGGATGAGCATGGAAGTGAAAAATTTTGATATTGATCAGATTATGAGATCCGGGCAGTGCTTCAGAATCAGGAAAGAAACAGATGATATTTATTCCATCATTCACCTGGATAAATACCTGGAAATTAAAGTGAAGGAGGATGGAGGATACCTCATGCGGTGCTCAGAGGATGAACTCAGGAAGATATGGGTGCCATATTTTGATCTGAGCACATCAGCAGATCCATATGAACTGATGGCAGGCAAAATAGATCCGGCAGATGAATTCCTGAAGAAAGCCCAGGAGTATGGATCCGGCATAAGGATCCTCAGACAGGATTTGTGGGAGGTTATGGTGCAATTCATAACTTCTCAGAGGAACAATATACCGAGAATCACCGCCACCATTGAGAAGATGAGTGAGAGATGGGGAGAGAAGCATTTGGCACCAGGAGGCCCGGATGGATTGGATACAGTGCAATATTTCTCCATACCGACACCTGAAGCCATAGCAGAGGCAGATTTGGATGAGCTGAGGGAGTGCGGCCTATATTATAGAGCTCCATTCATTCAGGAATTGGCCCGAAACATTGTGAATGGAGTGGTAAACCTGGAAGGGATGAAAAGCATCCGGGAATATGCTCAGATCCACAATAAACTCCTGGCTATTAAAGGAATCGGCCCGAAAGTGGCAGCCTGCATTGAACTGTTTGGCCTGCACCGCCTGGAAGCCATGCCGATTGATACATGGATGGAAAAGATCATTTCTCAGAAATACAACGGATATTTCCCGGTGGAAAAATACAGAGGATTTGAGGGAGTGATGCAGCAGTATATGTTTTTCTACGCATTGGATCACAAAGATGAATTCAAAGAAGAAGAGTGCCAGGAAGAAGGAGGCAACGAAAATGGGATTGAGAGAAGATGATCCGGTTTATTACAAAGTGCAGATGCAGAAATTGTTGAATAAAGCCAGGAAGAATGGCCTGGTGGTGGATGCCAGTGTATATGATGGCCCGAAAGAGAGAAGTGTGAAGGTGCTGTTTAGAGATCCGGCATCCAGTGAGTGTGCAGGAGCCACAATAATGAAGAAAAGGAGGAACTGAGATGGAGTGCTTTGAAGTATATGGAGCAGCAAGAAAAGAGAGAAAAACCAAAGAGCAGCTCAAAATAGAAAGCCAGGAGAAACAAATTGCAGCAGGAAAAGAAACGATCCTGGATCTAAGAGCTCAGCTCTCAGCATCTAAGAGATTCAATAAGGCAGCAGGAGCTCTGCTCATCATTATGCTCATCATTATGAGCTTCATGGTGAAAGATCTGAGCCATTGGGCAAATCAGTATGAGCAGATTGAAGGCAGATATGAAGAACTGTATGAAGAATTGAAGGGCGGTGAGAATCAGTGACCGGTAGCAGGAGAGAATATCTTTGGAGGCAGAGGGCAGCAAGAAGGAGAAGAGAAAGGAAAATCAGAAAGATCATCCTGGTATCCATTGCAGCAGCAGTGCTCTCCCTGAGTGCAGTGATAATCTCCTGGGCATTTGAAAGAAATGGAGGTGAAGAGGAAACTCAGGCTGCACCAATAGAAGAAATAAGCACAGAAGAGCCGGAGGTGGCCATAGAAGAGCCGGATGCAGTTACATTCCAGGATCAGCACTCAATGGATTGGGATGCAGATGAGAGTTACCTCCTGGCAAAGATTGCAATGGCAGAGGCAGAAGGAGAAGGGGTTGAGGGAAAAGCCATGGTGATCATGGTGGTGCTCAATCGTGTGTGGGCAGAGGGATTCCCAGGAACCATAGAGGATGTGATCTTTGAATATAGCGAAGAAAAAGATATATACCAATTCAGCCCGGTGGCACCAGGAGGAAGATGGTGGACTACTGAACCGGATGAAGAGTGTTGGGAGGCTCTGAGGCTCATCATGGTTGAAAAATGGGATGAGAGCGAGGGTGCCCTATATTTTGAGGCTACATACAACGGAGAGGAAACCTGGCACTCAAAGAATTTGGAATATATCAAAACAGTTGGGAACCACAATTTTTACAAGTAGGAGGATAAGCAGATGGAAAGAATTTTTATAGGCGGCAGAGGATCCGGGAAAACAACCGGACAAATTATGATGCTAATGTCAGAAGGCAATCCCGGATGTATGCAATTCCTGGCAGAACTCATGCGAACTGAAGGAGGCCAGGAGGCAATGCTTGCCCTGGCAGAGTATGGGATTTTAGGCAGCAGGGCATATCAGTTGTGGAATGATTGCTGCGGAAGAGATACCAAGAAGGCGGTGGAGATCCTCTCCTTGGCCAAAGAGAAGAAAATCACCCATGAGGAACTATGCGGCCACATTGATCTGCCATATGGTAAACCATTTGACATTGAGGAGATCCGCAAGAGGGATCCGAAGCCGGAGGTGATGTGCCATAAGCTCAGAATTGAGATGAATCCAATGATAAGAGGGCTCCCTGGTGCAGAAAAGATGCAGATGGATAGAATGTATAGTTTACTCATGGAGAGATTATTCAGAGATTCTGATGATATTGGCAAAACATTCACTGTGACAGTGGAGAAAACCTTTGAGCATGGCCAAATGTATCTATTAGCAAGAAAAGAAGAGGTGAGAAAGCATGGAGAAGATAAAACTGTATAAAGGAATTTTGCACACTGCTGATTTCACTGAAGAAATGGCCAAGGCTGAAGATCAGAACTACTCAGATGAGGAGATCAAGATCATCACAGATTATATGCAGGCATGGGATGGTGCTCATGTAACACTGAGCAATCTGCTTCCTGAAGAGTATTCTGTGGTGGGTTGGCCACCTGAAGAGGATGAGAAGGTAAAAAATGCAATCTATCTCATGGAGCAGGATCCGGTATTTGGAATGTATGTGGGTGATCGTGAGAGATTTGATGCAGATTGGGCAGCAGGCGAATGGGAGCCATCAGGATCCATTGTATTCTCACCGGCCATGGTGGAGATCATTGGAGAGTTAGGAGGCAAGGATGAGCAATAGAGAGGAATTGGCCAGGCTGATCCTGGAAAACCCGGAGCTCCCGGTGCTGTGCATGGTGGAATTTGAAATCGTGGCCAGTGATGAGTGCCTCAGATGGGCTGCAAGCCTGGGAGAGTGCAAGATCAGGGAATACATATACCATGAGAATGGGCTGAGTGATTCGGTGATCTATTGGAGGGAAGATGCCGGGAAGTTGGTGGATGTATTGGCAGAGGATGCAGAAGAACATCCTGAATATTATCCGATAGGCGAAGATCCGCAAACAGCCACAGCCAGGGCAGCAGCATATGCTCATGCCAGGATGCTTGCAGAGCAGAAGGTGAGAGACCTTCCCTGGAAGAAGGCCATTGTGGTGAATATTGATTTGCCGGAGGAAGTATGAGAACAGAGGAAGAATTTGAAAAGTTGTATGCTCAGATTTCCGGCAGCAGGCCTCTGCATAAAAGCCTGAAGCAGATCACATCCGGGATACCAAGATGGCGGCTCCATGTATTTGAGAAGGGAACTGCCCCAAGCGGAGGAGATCGGGAGCTTCTTTGCGTAGAGAAGCCGACCAAGGAGGAATGCCTGAGAGAGGCTGCAAGAAAACTGAAAGAGAGGATAAACAGTGAATAGGAGGCAGAAAAAGAAGCAATTCAAGAAAATGTATGGCATGAATCCGAAGCAATATGAGAAATGGATGCAGGAACACTGGCCGGAGATCCTAAAGCAGAGAGTGGAGGCCGGAGCTGAAGCAATCCGGGAAGGCTTCAAGAGATTGGGAGAGGCGGCAAAAGAAGCTGCACAGATACTCTCAGAGAGCCTGAACACCTGGGCAGAAGAGATCCAAGTGGCAGCAGGATTCCAGGAAACAGATAATATGCTCAGAAAATCCAACATATTGCCGGATGGAGCTGATAAGGAGCTCCTGAAGCATATTGGGATCCGCATGGATCGGTACGGATGGGCCAAAGATGGAAATAATGTGGATGATTCTGAGAATGTTGGGCATGGGATGCCTGATTGTTGTGGCGGCCATTGTGCTGATCATACCAATTGCCTGCATGGTAGCAGTGGTGAAAAGTCTAATTGAGAAAAAATAAGGAGGAAAATACAATGTTTGATTTAGAAGGAATGAAAGAGTTTCAGAAGGAAGTTGGAGAGAATGCAAAAGCCCATGGATGGTGGGATGGAGAGGAGAGAACATTTGGAGAGTTAGTGGCATTGTGCCATAGCGAGCTCTCAGAGGCCCTGGAAGAGCACAGAAATGGCCATGCACCAACTGAAACCTATTACAGAGAGGATGGAAAGCCTGAAGGCATTCCTGCTGAGCTTGCAGATGTTGTGATCAGGATCATGGATATGTGTGATCATTATAGAATTGACTTGGCAGCAGCTATTGCAGAGAAGCACGAATTTAACAAGAGCAGGCCATACCGCCATGGAGGGAAAGTGATCTAATGGAAAATCTCACACTGGAAACAAAGAAGAGTATCATGGAGGATTTCTTCTGCCATTTCAGAGATAGGGGATTGCTGCAATATTTGGAGGCAGCGGGATTTTATGAAGCACCGGCATCAAAGGGGCACCATGGAGCCTATAAAGGAGCATTATTTGATCACAGCCTTCAGGTGGCATATGAACTCATTAACCTCACAGATAAATTGGGATTGAAGTGGGAGCGAAAAGAAAGCCCGGCCATTGTTGGGATGCTGCATGATTTATGCAAAATTGATGCCTATATCTTGGTAAATGATGAGGAAGTGGTAGAAACTCAGACATTGACCGGAGAAAAGGACAGAGTGAAAATTGTTACCGGGCAACATTATGAATGGAACCGGCAGCAGTTATTGGATGGCCATGGAGAGAAGAGCTGCATCCTGGCTCTCAGATATATGGATCTCACTGATGAGGAGCTCATGTGCATCAGATACCACATGGGAGCTTTTGAAGGAGAGAAAAAGTGGGATAAATACTCAGCAGCAGTGAAGAAATATCCCAATGTGCTATACACCCACACAGCAGATATGATTGCATCACAGATAAAAGGAGTTTAATGAGATGAAGAAAACAGTGGCATTTGATTTTGATGGAGTGATTCACAGCTATACAAGCGGATGGAAGGGAGCTGATGTGGTGCCGGATCCACCGGTGCCTGGCATCAAAGAGAGCATTGAGGCTATCAGGGCAGCAGGATATGAGGTGGCAGTGGTATCATCCAGGGCAAACACAGAGGAAGGTTGTGCTGCAATCAATAATTTCCTGAAGGAGCATGAGATCACTGTGGATATGGTGACGGATAAGAAGCCACCGGCCCTGGTATATGTTGATGATAGGGCCATCTGCTTTGATGGAAATGCAAAGAGCCTGGTTGAGAAGATTATCAACTTTAGGCCATGGAACGCAAAGGAGGTAAAGCAGTGAATAGTTGCGACTTTATAGGCCGGCTCACCAGGGATCCTGAGGTTAGGTATTCCCAGGGCGAAAATCCGGTGTGTATAGCCAGGTTTACCCTGGCAGTAGATAAGCCGAGGGGAGATGGAGCATTTTATCTCACATTCAAGGCATTAGGAGCCAGGGGAGAATTTGCAGAGAAGCACCTGAGAAAAGGACAGCAGATCGGTGTGCATACAAGAGCAGAATCCGGCTCCTATGAAAAGAATGGAAGCAAAGTATATTTCACTGAGTTTGTGGTTGAGGGCTTCACATTCTGCGGAAAGAAAGAAGAAAACGGAAGTGCCGGCCCGGCAGCAGGAGATGGATTTATGGATATTCCTGAAGGATATGATGAGGGCCTGCCATTCAATTAGGAGGTGCACATAGGGTGACAAAGGAAGATTTAGAACAATTATGCGATCTCAGGAAAGAGATTGCTGAGCTTGAATATAAGATTGCCAGGCTGAGCAGCAGGGGCAGCAGGATTGTTTCTGATAAAGTGCAGGCATCATCCAAAGATTTTCCATATGTGCAAACTACAGTGAAGATTGAAGGATATGATTATGTAGGAGATCAGAAGAGCAGAAAGCAGCTCAGGAAGAAGAGGATCCTCCTTCAGCAGAGGAAGGAGCAGGCTGAGGCATTAGAGCTCAGGATCACTCAATACATCAATTCAATTTCTGATAGCGGAATCAGAAGGATG
>ENA-OWYR01000590-OWYR01000590.1-human-gut-metagenome-genome-assembly--contig:-NODE-590-length-13234-cov-14.8043_pt1 | contig 13234 bp, 6 predicted proteins | sample MGYA00249753_ERZ652092 | MGnify/ENA primary metagenome ERZ652092 (study PRJEB26925, sample SAMN05827204) | human gut metagenome | biome: ENVO:2100002; feature: ENVO:00000062; material: ENVO:00002003... | reverse complement strand
GGGCTCGGAGATGTGTATAAGAGACAGGGTTCGGATACCGGCCAACACGTCGTTGTCGGCCTTTTCCACCCGCCATCCCCGCCGGCGCAGGGTCTCGATAAAGCTGGCCGCCGACGGGTCGGCCACCACCTTCCAGATGGGCCGTCCCCCCGCCAGCCGCTCCAGGGCGTCGGCGTGCTCTCCGTCGGTTCTCTGCCGCCCCTCGGCCCGGGCGTCATAGTAGGACTCCGACACCCGGTACCACACTCCGCCCCGCAGCCCCCACAGCCCCAGGGACGTGGGGTTTACCGTACCGTAGTCGCAGGAGATGCACCACCGCTCCATGCCGCCCACCGGGACGGGCCTCGCCCAGCTCTCGTCGAAGAAATCGTATACCCGCCCCTGGGCGGCCACCCACTCCCCCAACACAAACCGCCGGTAGAAGGCGCCGCTGAAGCTGCGCGCGTACCGCTCCCGCACCTGAGGCGTCAGCGCCGGGTTATCCTCCATGGTGAAGTGGAGGTAGAGCGCCCGCCGCTCCTCCGCCTTTAAAATCCACTCCTTGTAAAACCAGTGCTCCGGGTGCTCCGGGTTGCAGGAGAACCACATCCGGCTCCCCGGCACGGAGCACCGGGCGCAGGCCTGCTCCACGAAGGAGCGGGGCATGAGGGCCGCCTCATCCAGCAGAACCCCCGCCAGCGTGATGCCCTGAATCAGGGCCGCGCTTCCCTCGTCTCTGCCGCCAAAGAGGTAGAAGGTGTTCTCCTTCCCGCCCAGCCGTACCGTCAGCCGGTTTTGGGATGCCTGCTCCCTCCACTGGAACCCCAGCGCCCCCAGCGTAGGCAGCACCTCCCGCAGCAGGTTGCGCCGCAGCGCCGTGATGGTTTTGCCGCACAGCCCGAAGGCCATGCCGTCGAAGCAGGCCGTGGCCCACAGGAAGAAGGCCAGCCCCATGCACAGGGTCTTTCCGCTGCGTACCGCTCCGTCGCAAATAACCGCCTCCCGGCTTTGCCCCTCGGCGGAACACCACCAGGTGAGCACACGCCTCTGCTGCCGGGAAAAGGCCCTAAACCGCATCGGCGCTCTCCCGCAGCGCCCGGAAAAACTCCTCCGCCCCGTCCTCCCGGCCGCCGGACAGCTCCACCAGCCGCTCCAGCACGGCCGCCCGATCCACCAGCTTCAGCTCCACCGCGCCGTTTCCGCTGCGCTTGAACTCCTTCAGCGCTCCCAGATCCAGCCCGTCGATCTCTCCTAGCTGTTCTCCGTCCAGGAACGCCAGCTTTACCGCGTCATTTACTCTGCAACCTGCCAGCCGCTCCATCCTCCGCAGCAGCCGTGCCCGCTCGTTCTTCACGCGTTTCCCTCCTCACCTCCACTCCGCATCCCCGAAAAAGTGGCCCATTTCCGTCCACCTTTCTTTTGTGTTTTTACTTTTTGTCTACCAAAAGTCTACCAGAAACGCCTTGGAATCCTTTGGGTTCCAAGGCGTTTTCACTTTTCCCGCTCCCGTATTGTCTACCAAACGTCTACCATAGTAACCTTTTGATTCTGTTTCCCCGCCTTTTATATCTCTATCCCCCGAAATGTGCATTGTTTCCTCCCCTGAAAGGGGCGTCATACGCCCCTCTGGCTCAAAATTCAGAAGGAGGAAATCCAAATGAGAAACCTCAAGCGGGCTCTCAGCCTGGCTCTGGCGGCGATCATGCTCATCGGCATGATGGTTGTCTCCGCCAGCGCTGCGGGCTTTGACGACTTCTCCGACAAGGATGAGATCGTCAACAAGGATGCCGTTTCCATGCTCACCATTCTGGGTGTGATCAACGGCAAGGAAGATGGGTCTTTCTTTGACCCCGCGGGCAATGTGACCCGTGCCGAGATGGCGAAGATGATCGCCACCGTCCTGAATCAGGGCGCCGATGTGGACGGCCTGTATGTCGGGATGAACACCGGCCTGACCGACGTGAAGGGCCACTGGGCTGAGAGCTACATCAACTACTGCTACAGCCTGGGCATCATCGCCGGCCGCGGCAACGGCAAGTTTGACCCCGCCGCTACCGTTACCGGCAACGAGGCCGCCAAGATGCTGCTGGTGGCCGCCGGCTACGACGCGCAGCTCGAGGGCCTGACCGGTGCCGACTGGGCCATCAAGACCGCCTCTCTGGCCTCTACCCTGGGCATCTTTGACAACCTGAGTGTAGCTACCTCTGATCCTCTGACCCGCGACAACGCGGCGCTGCTGATCTACAACGCTCTGGACATCGAAATGATCCAGAAGTACGAGAACGGCTACGCCATTGCCTTTGAGGATCACCGTACCCTGCTGTCCACCAAGTATGGCGTTTATAAGGTGGAGGGCGTGGTCACCGGCAACGAGTGGGCCCAGCTGGAGGATACCGACAGCGAGGACGCCCTGGCCACCGGCAAGACCAAGATGGATCACGTAAAGGTCTACAAGTCCACCACCAGCAACACCGTTGTGGGCGAGTATGAGGAGGAGAAGAACCCCGTTATCTTCAACGTGTCCACTCCCGTCGACATGCTGGGTCAGACTGTAACCATGTATGTGCGCAAGACTACCGTTCTGGCCAACTCCGAGGTTCTGGGCGTGTATGTGAACGGCAACAACAACGTGGTCAAGACCACCGCCGACACCCAGGACACCATGAAGGACTTCCTGAAGGGTACCGGCCTGAGCGTGGACGGCGATACCGCCTACTACGTCAACTACGGCGTAATGAAGGACGAGGCTGCCGCCACCAAGGCCATGGGCTTCGAGTCCGGCGACCGCTTCAACAGCGTGAAGGGCAAGACCAACGGCTACGGCGTGGAGCTGACCGCCATCGACAACGATAACGACGGCGAGGTTGAGTACGTGCTGTACCTCCAGGAGACCCTGTCCCAGGTCATCGCCAAGAGCGACTCCAAGGAGACCACCACTCTGAACACCTTCAACTCCAACAAGGCCATTGACAACGAGGACATCGTGACTGAGGCCGACCTGGCTGAGGGCGACCTGGTTCTGACCGTCTCCTACGGCGGCCGCTACTATGTCTCCGAGCCCCAGGTGATCACCGGCCAGATGGAGTCCTATGCTGCCAACAAGGAGAAGGAGCAGACCATCACCGTGGGCGGCACCGAGTACCACCCCTCCTACATCCAGTACAAGGCTGACACCGCCGACAACACCTATGAGTTCGACGTGCTCAAGTGCGACAACGGCGGCGTGGAGTTCGACTCCGACTACGACTTTATCCTGGACAGCAACGGCAACGTCATTGCCTACCGTCCCTCCGAGCAGGGCCTGTACGACTACGCCCTGGTTCTGGACTCCGGCTATGAGCCCGGCGCCTTTGCCTCCGATGCCTCCGGCAAGATCAAGGTCCTGCTGGCCGACGGCACCGAGGGCGTCTACACCCTGAACTTCTCCGCCTCCGCCAAGAACGTGGGCGAGCAGGTTGCTGACGTTCTCACCACTAACAGCCATACTGAGAAATACAGCAAAAATCAGGGCATTCAGGAGCTGAAGGGCTTCCTGGGCACCTCCGACTCCGACAACTCCGCTACCGCCCCCTGGAAGACTCCTGTTGAGACTGGTAATACCGGCGCCTTTGTCAACAAGAACATTGATACGACTGGTACTGCTGGTATCAACGACGCCGACTACAAGGACGGCCGCGCTGCTGGCTATGTCATCGCCTACTCCCTGAACGATGACAATGTGCTGACCATTAAGTCCATCGTGGGCAGCAACGACGAGGTTTCCGCGGTGACCAGCGTCTTCAACCCCGCCGACGTGAAGCAGCAGGCCATGAGCAGCGCCTATGAGACCGGCGCCGCCCGTATCCGCTACAACAGCAACAACAGCCAGATCACCGTAGACAAGAACACTGTGGCCTTCTATTATGACAACAGCACTCCCAGCGATATCACCTACGGCGTGGCTGTCGGCTACAATGAGATGGCTCATGTGGATAACGGCAAGACTGTTTCCGCCCGCTATCTGAACAACCGCTCCGGTACCCTGGCCTCCACCGTGCTGTTTGACGCCAAGGGCGTGGCCGTGGAGAAGGACTATGCCTTCGTTCTGAGCCGCAGCAGCGTGGACAGCAAGTATGCCACCCTGAACGTGGTTCTGATGGACGGCACTGTGACCACCCTGAAGATCACCCGCGACGACTACAACAGTATCTTCAACACCTCCGACGATTTCAGTATTCCCTATGCCTACACCACTGACGGCAACGGTGTTTCCGACCTGACCAAGCCCAACTTCTCCAGCGATGACAACCAGGCCAGCAACCTGGAGATCGTCCGCGGCTATGCCCGTCAGCTGCGCACCGGCACCGTGGCCCTCTACACCGACAAGACCATGACCAACCTGGTTACCGGTACTTACGGCGACGGCACCTTCACCTATGAGAACAACATCTGGAACGTGGAGGACGTGGACAACAGCTATGAGAAGGCTCCTGTCGGTTCCTTCTCCGAGAACGTGGGCCGCGAGGTTGTCATGGTCATCGACAGCGACAAGAACATTGTCCGTGCCGCCTACATCCTGAGCACCCTGGACGGCGTGTATGCCGCCAATGCCAACATTACTACTCAGCCCGCGTCCTCCAGTATTACCGAGAACCAGGCGCTGACCCTGTCTGTGACCGCCACCGCTCCCGGCACTCTGAGCTACGAGTGGTTCAAGAGCGCTGACAACAGCACCAACACCCCCAACGACGACACCTCTCTGGTCAATGTGGCTGGCTACACCGGCGCCAAGACCAACACTCTGAGTGTTGCCGCCAACACCCTGTCTGCCGGTTCCCACTACTTCTATGTGAAGGTGACCAACACCGAGACCGGCAAAATCGAGAGCGTCGTGGTCAGCAATCTTGCCACTGTGACCGTGGGTACTTACACCGCCAAGACCATCAGCTACAGCACTGCGGATGCCGCCAAATTTGCTGTTTATGCCGGCAACAGCCAGACTCCTCTGACCGAGGAGGACAGCCGTTCCGGCAAGCAGGTGACCATCCCCGCTGATGCCACCACCGTTGCGATCCAGAACTCTGACTGGAATGCTGGAGAAAACTACGCCTTTAATGGCAAGAACTACGAAGTGGATTCCGACAAGTGCATCACTGTAAATGTGGGTGATCTTTCTAACGGTGACACCCCGATTAGCTCCAGCAATTTCACTCGGGTGTATAAGGCTACCTATGAGGTTCCCGGCGCTCCCTATACAAGCGCTGCGGCTCCCGATGCCGAGTTCGATGCTACCTCTGTGACCGCTCCTGCGGTACCTGCTGCTGAGACTGGCTACCAGTTCCTGGGCTGGTATGATGCCACCAACAGCAAGGTTTACAAGCCCGGCGCTACTGTGACTCTTGGCGGTAGCGATGTTACTCTGACCGCTGTGTACGGTTCCACCGTCATGGAGGCTGGTGCTAACGATAAGAGCGCTTCCGACGGTCTGGCCACCGCGCAGTTTAAGTTTGACATCTCTGCTGACATCAGCGCCAAGATTACCAAGCTGACTGCAACTGCCAGCACTGTTGGCGGTGCGACTCTGGGAGGTGGCAAGGACACCAATTCCGTTGCCTTTGCTTCCAACGAGATTGCCCTCACCTTCACGAGCGATGGCGTTGACCTGAGCGGAGCCGCTACGGGCAATACCATTACCTTCAGCATCACTATCTCCTATGAGGCTGGCGGTACGCTGACCCCTGGTGATATTACCTACACTTACGCCTGACCATATTGAAACATCCCCCCGGGCTATGCCCGGGGGGATGTTCTATTTCACCGCGAAATAATGGTATTTGGTGCCGCTGTAGTTCATATAGGAGCGGTTCCGGCTGTCCTGGGTAACGGCGAAGCCGCTGGCCTGGATCTGGATGGCGGGCGTGCATGGTCCGTTGATGTCCTGATAGAACACTGGCCAGCCGTCTACCGCCAGGCCGCCGCTGATGCTTTCGCCGCCGTTGCTTCCATAGCGGTTGCCAAGCGCCATCTCCACCAGAACCGCCCTGGGCCGGAATCCCAGGTGAATCGTGCGGCTGGCGGCATTGTCGCCGGTATAGGCTCCTGTGCTGATCTCGGCCTTCTCCCGTTCCAGCCGCTCCGCCTGGGCCTTGGCGGCCCGCATGCCTGTGTCGATCCTGGCAAAGTCCTGATTGAAGTCCGTCCGCAAAAAGCTGTCGGACGGCTCCCATTGGTGCAGTTGATAGTGTTCCGTATAATTTGCCATATTTTTTACATCTCCTCCCTACGTAGGGACACCCCACTATCCGCCGCACGCCCAAACCCGGACAGTCTACAGCCGTGTTTGGAGATTCCGTCTACCAAATGTCTACCACCTGAGGCCCTGAAACCCTTCTGGTTTCAGGGCCTCAGCCCTTTTTCCCTGTCAGGATTGTCTACCAAATGCCTACCAAGTAAACCTTTTCATGCCGTCACCGAGTTTTTTAGGTGAAAACGAGCAGATATTTGTACCTATTTCTCCTTTGTAAGGGGCGTCATACTTGACTGAAACGCGCAGTCGTGAGTAGGATGCCCCGAAAGCTCAAAATTTAGAAGGAGGAATTCCAAACATGAGAAACCTCAAGCGGACTCTCAGCCTGGCTCTGGCTTCCGTCATGCTCGTGGGCATGATGAGTGTCGGCGCCAGCGCGGTGAACGCGAGCGATTTCACCGATGCGGATGAGATCGTAAACAAGGACGCCGTTTCTACCATGACTGCCCTGGGCATCATCAATGGTAAGGAAGACGGCAGCTACTTTGACCCCACCGGCACCGTGACCCGTGCCGAGATGGCCAAGATGCTCTGCGTCGCCATCAACGGCGGTGTGGACCCCGTGCTGGGCGTCAAGGACACTCCCACCTTTACCGACATCAAGGGCCACTGGGCAGAGTCCTACATTGAGTACTGCGCCGCCAACGGCATCATCGCTGGCCGCGGCAACAACAAGTTTGATCCTACCGGCACCGTGAGCGCCACCGAGGCCGCCAAGATGCTGCTGGGCGTGCTGGGCTACAACGCCGAGAAGTCCGGCCTGGTGGGCAACGACTGGGCCATCAACACCAACGTGCTGGCCAACCAGAACGGTCTTTACAAGAACCTGGCCAATCTGAACGCCAACACCCTGCTGACCCGTGACAATGCCGCCCAGATGATCTACAATGCTCTGGACGCCAACATGGTTGAGCTGAACGCCGCTGGCAACTACACCACCAGCCAGTACAGCTACACCGGCACCGAGTCCGTCGTGACCGGCACCGAGCGCGTGTGGGTTGTCAAGATCAAGGACAGCTCTGTTAACGATGCCGTCAAGGCTCTGGACGGCTCCGTCTACAACAGCCGTCAGGATGCTATCGACACTCTGGATGCCGCGAACGGTAGCAAGCTCGATAGCAGCAAGTACACCCTGGAGCAGAAGACCCAGAATGTTTACGGCGAGAACACCGTGACCAAGTACGCCGACGAGACCATGGGCCACAAGTACCTGTCCCTGATCACCGACGGCGACGCTGTGCTGACCGACGTGGAGAAGGACAGCAAGGGCACTTACACCCTGTACATGAATGGCATCACCACCAAGGGCCAGTACACCAAGGTCGAGGGTGACTACAGCAACCTGATCGGCCAGAAGGTCGAGGTTCTGTATAAGGACAGCGAGAATGTGTACGGCGTCTATGCCTCCACCGACAGCTCCCTGATCGTGGAGAGCACTGCCGGTAAGGTTGAGGCTGTCAAGAACGGCGAGGTCAAGATTGACGGCACCACCTACAAGGTGGACAGCAATGTGACCACCACCGCTCTCTACACCGGTAAGCTGATTGACGGCCTGAATGTGGGCGGCAACAAGGCCGCCGCTGTGAAGGCTTACGACAACGACGACAACGGCAAGATCGACACCGTCGTTTACGTCCCCTTCACCGCCGCCAAGGTGACCTACGTGGGCGAGAAGTCCTTCAACACCGATGTTAACACCAATGTTAAGTTTGAGGACGTGAACGCTTACGACGACATGGCCAAGAACGACTATGTCATCAAGAGCGACGCCGCCAACACCGTGGATGACACCGATACTTATGTCCTGGCTGAGACGGTCGAGGGCAAGATCGAGGCCACCAAGAGCGACTCCGTCCGCATTGATGGCACCTGGTACAACTATGTTACCAGCGATCCCGACACCGATCTGGCTCTGGACAGCACCGTGAAGGCCGCTGTGCTCAACGGCTACATCGTGAAGTCCGAGGTTATCACCTCCAGCCACGAGCTGCAGGATTACGCTGTGATCGTGAACACCGACAAGGATATCAACGGCGAGCAGGCCAAGCTGCTCTTTGCCGACGGCACCACCAAGGTGGTTACCACTGATGTCAAGTATGATGGAACCTCCAGCCGCGCCAATGTTGGCGATCTGGTGACCTACGAGGTCAAGAAGGGCGAGTATGTCCTGACCAAGGCTGAGACTTCCGATGCCGACAAGGCCGGCTTTGACAAGATTGTTGCTAACACCTATGCCAATACTTCCGGCAAGGGCAAGATTGGCGGCGAGAGCATCGCGGACGACGCCGTGATCTTCGTGAAAGATAACGCCGGCAAGTTCTCCACCATGACTGGCTCTGACTTTGCCAAGTACAGCTCCGCTTCCGTGAAGAGCATTTCCAATGCCTACGCCAACAAGGACAACTCCACCGGCTACAACAGCGTGGTTCTGGCCTATGCGGAGCTGAACGCGAAGGTCAACTCCATCACCAGCAACTACGGCTATGTGACCAGCGCCGTGTCCACCACCAAGAACGATGACGGCGAGACCGTGTCTTCCTTCACCTTCTGGGATGGCGCCACCGAGCACAAGGACATCATGACCGACGAGAAGGTTTCCCTGTCCAAGGGCGACATCTTCACCTACGAGGAGAACAGCGACGGCAGCTACACTGTCACCGAGGTCGACAACCTGCTGCGCACTGCCATCATTGCCTACAACGAGAAGAACGGCGATATCCGCTTCACCGACGCTTCTCTGAGCGACAAGGGCAGCAACGTTAACGCTGAGATCACCGACGATACCGTTATCATCGGCATCAACAGCGACGACAAGGCCGGCGTTGAGGGCGTGGTGCCCACCATCGCCATCGAGACTGATAAGTCCGGTGTTTACCAGGCCAACGCCTACTATGTGATGGGCGCCGGCGACGAGGTGAAGCTGCTGGTGGTTGACACCTACGGCAACATCCCCGCGGTTGACAGCTCCTCCGACCTGTCTGGCGCTGTGGACCAGACTGCCATCCAGGATGCTCTGAACAAGTACACTGATGTTACCCTGAACGCTAACGCTATCACCGGCGCTGCTTCCGTGAAGGTTCCCGCTGGTGCTACCCTGACCGTGAGCGATACTAGCGCCAGCAATGCGCTGACTGTTGAGATCGCTAAGGGGGCTACCCTGAAGGTTGAGGATACCAGCATTACCGCTGATAAGCTGGTTGTGAAGGCTGTGTCCGGCAGCACCCTGGTCGTGCCCAACGGCACTCTGATTGGTGACGCTATGACTATCGAGGAAGGCACCTTGACCCTGACTGCTAACGGCAGTGGTATGAAGGCCGAGTCTTCTGACGCTACTGTGAAGGTAAACAAGAATGTCACGATCGGCGGTCAGGATGTGCTGAATCTGACTGGCTCCGCTAAGATCATTGGCACCGACGGTGTGAAACTCACCATTAATGGTACTGTTACCAGCGTTTCTGGTAACAACTTCTATGATGATAAGACTGATGCCACTCCCGAGACCGCTACTCAGGGTAACAACTACACCTGGACTACTTTCCAGGAGAGCGGCACCAGCACGACCATCACTGGCTGGCTGAAGAATGTATAAGCTTTCTGACTTCTGTTAGCGAGTAGTTAAAAGAGCCGCCCCCGATTGGGGGCGGCTCTTTTTGTTAGTGGAAGGCTATATAGTGGTAGCTCATTCCGGATTGGTTTGCGTCCGCGTAGAATCTGCCCTCTATCAGGTCGCCGCGGGCCACCCGTATTCCGCTGCTGGTGATCTCCACTAGGTTTCCGTCCCGCATGGTGACCGGTGCTCCTTGCAGCGCCAGTCCGCCATAGGTATACCGATCGGACTGCATTGCGCCGTCCTGCCTTACCACAAGGACTGCCCGGGGCGATACCCCCAGCGAAATATCCCGGCTTCGGGCGTCATCCCCTGTATAGCTTCCACTTAGAATCTCAGGCTTTAAGGCCAGTGCTTTATCCAGCACACGGAAATCCTCGTTGAAATCCGTGCGCAGGAAATTGTCCTCCGGCTCCCACTGGTGCAGGTGATAGTGTTCCGTATAAGCTGCCATTTTCATTCCTCCCGCAGGGGGGCCGGGCAGCGCCTTTGCTGTACTGGAAAACGCGTCCCCTGCGGGAAAGGAACCCCGCGTCCGGCTGTCTACCGGACGCGGGGATGGCCTTGCCTGCGGAGGGGGTAATATAGATGGCAAACTATACAGCGCACTATCACCTGCACCAGTGGGAACCGGAGGACAGCTTTTTACGGGGAGACTTCAACGAGGATTTTCAGAAAATTGACGAGGGCCTCGCCGGACGGGGAGATTGCAGCCTGCTGTTCGGCTCTTACGTGGGTACGGGAACTTGCGGCCCGTCCGAGCCTACCGCACTTACACTGGGGATTCCAGCCAAGGCGCTTTGGGTAAGCTGCGGTTCATGCCACGCTGTCTTTCTGAGGGGGAACACGCAGGCGGTTAATTTCAGCACCAGCGATGGAGAGCTGCTTGAGGTGGAGTGGACTCAAGACGGCCTGAGCTGGAAGCTGGGGGGAGGACTTTACAATCACGACTACCAGCAGCTCAATGAAAAGGGAACCACCTATTATTACGCGGCGCTATATCAAGAAAGCAAGGAGGCCCCGGGAAATACCCGGGGCCTCCTTGCTTCTTGGGGTTTGGTGATCAGAACTTAGCGGATAGTGAAGGTACCGCCAATCAGATCATCGCCGGTGGTCGTATTGACAATCGTCCAAGTATAAGTGCCATCGACAAGCGCCTTATCGCTCATCTCATAGCCCTTGGAGGAATTATTGATGCCTTCACCAATGACCTGCACATAGAAGTAATGGAAACCAGTGGTCACACCTTTGGCATCTTCCTTGTACATCAGATTACCCTTGCTGTTCTTGATGGACAGAGCAACATCCTGAGCATCCTTGTCAGTAATGCGGAAGGTGAAGAACATGTTGTCGGTGATTTCACCGCCGATGTCATCCTTCTTATCCTCAGGCATCTTGGTCAGAACATAGGCACCATTGGCTTCGCTGCTCAGATCAGAGGCGTTAACAACGGTAGCAGTATTTACACCGCTGCCGGAAATCTCAGCCTTGTCGCTGCCGGAGGAGGTGGTGGAGCCGTAGAAGATGGTGACGATCTCGCCGTTCTTCACGATGGCGGTAACCGTCATGCCCTTCTCCACATCACTCAGAGAGCCAGTCTCGATCTTCTTGCCCTTGGTGACGGCATAGACCTCTACATCGTCGGAAACAGCGTAGCTCTTGCCGCCCAGGTCGATGATACCATCCTCGGCCTCAGCCTTGACCTCCACGCCGGGAAGCTGATAGGTATCATCGGTAGTGACCTTGCTGTACTCCTCACAGGCGGAGGCGTCCAGAATCTCGTTCTCAGCATCCGCATAGGCGATAACGTTCAGCAGAATATCGGTCTTCAGGACATTGCCGCTGGGATAGCTGTCCTTCAGCTCCTCATCCATCTTGACAGTGGTGATCTCGCCGTTGACAACAGCCTTGTACTCGTAGTAGGTGTTGTCGCTGTCCTTCACCTTGGTGCCGGCCTTGGAGCTGAGGACATACACGATGTCGTCAGAGCTCGCGGACACATCGGAGATGAAGACCATGGTAGCCACAGTGCTACCGCTCTTGCAGTAGTAAACAAAGTTGCCGCTGTTGTCCTTCAGGTCGGGAACATTGGCATAGCCGGTGTAGGACTTATAGGTGGCCTTGCTGCCGGTGCCGGTCTGCACCAGGAAGACGGTCTTGCTGTTGGCGTAGACAGTCTTAGTGTCCAGAGTCATGGCGGACTCGCCCTTGTTGATCTCGACCTTCTTGTTCTCGGCCAGACCAGAAGTGCTGACGCCCTTGATGGTGTAGATGTCCTTGGAGTTCTTGCTGTACTCTACGATGTAGCCCCGCATGTTTTTCAGAGCGGTTTCCTTTGCACTAAAGTTACTGCCGCTCAGACAGTCCTCATCGACCTCGGCCTCGACCACGGTGCCGTCGGCCAGCAGAAGCTTGGCATAGTAGGAGCTCTCGTCGTCATAGCGGCCCTCATCGGCACCGGTGTTCACGACGTAGGCGTAGTCGCTGGAGGCCTTGGATACGTCGACCTTAATGACATAGCCATAGGAATCCAGGTACAGGTCCAGCACGCTGTCGACCTTGACATCACCCTTATTGGACATCTTCGCGCTGTACTTGTAGGTCTCGCCGTCAGCCACGAAGCTGGAATCGCCGGTGGTCTTGGTGACCTCGACGCCCTCAACCACCTCGGCCAGGGTCATGGTCTGGATCTCACCATCAGCCATGGTGTAGAGAACCACGTCGTCCTTCTCGAAGGACTCAGTCTCAAACTTCTTGCCGTCCACGGTGACATAGCGGTCATCGCCGTCCTTCGCGGCGGTAACCTTGGAGATCTCGCCCACGTAGGTGTTGATGACCACCAGGGTCACGTTGTCGTCGTTGTCCACAAAAGCCTCGACCAGAACGCCGTTGCCGCCGAGCTCGTCGTCGCTGTTGCCCTTTTCGATGGTGAAGGTGCCATTGGCCTTGCCGTCCTCGGTCACATCCACAGTAGTGGTCTTATCCAGGCCCAGGTCGGAGTACAGGGTCTTGGAGCTGACCTTCTCGGAGTAAGAGGCATCGGCGGTGGAAGCATAGGTGCCGATCTCCTTGGTGCCGTTCTTCCACTGGTCGGAGGGACGGCCGAAATCGTCGTGGTTATTGCTGTTCAGGGTCAGGTCAGAGAAGTACTTCTCGCAGAACTGCTGCACCTCGTCCTTGTCGCCCTTCACGGTGCGGTAATCATCGGTCGTGCTGTTGGCGACCTTCACGGGGGCGGAAGCACCCACGATAACCTGCATGCCGTCGGAGCCGATGACAGTGGTGCCCTTGTTGGTGTAGTACACAGTGTCGGCGGTCAGGGTCTGGAACGCCATCTGGGCGGCCTGCTCACGGGTCATGGC
>ENA-OWYR01000573-OWYR01000573.1-human-gut-metagenome-genome-assembly--contig:-NODE-573-length-13431-cov-24.8587_pt1 | contig 13431 bp, 10 predicted proteins | sample MGYA00249753_ERZ652092 | MGnify/ENA primary metagenome ERZ652092 (study PRJEB26925, sample SAMN05827204) | human gut metagenome | biome: ENVO:2100002; feature: ENVO:00000062; material: ENVO:00002003... | reverse complement strand
GTTCCTTGTTCTCTGGTCCGCTGTAGTTCCCGGTTATTACTTGGTATGTTATAATGCAAGAAAAACTGGGGGTAGACCAAGTAAAGCTGTAGTTCCCGGTTATTACTTGGTATGTTATAATAAGAGAGGGAGAGGGGGAAAGGGGGGAGTCGCTGTAGTTCCCGGTTATTACTTGGTATGTTATAATTCGGATGTACGAGAACCCATGTAAACAGTAGCTGTAGTTCCCGGTTATTACTTGGTATGTTATAATGTAAATGGGATTATGATAGGATAAGAACACGCTGTAGTTCCCGGTTATTACTTGGTATGTTATAATAAAGCTCCATCGGAAGGATTTGCATAATAAGCTGTAGTTCCCGGTTATTACTTGGTATGTTATAATTAATGTGAATTGCAAGACTTTCAATAAGTGCTGTAGTTCCCGGTTATTACTTGGTATGTTATAATCACTCCGCATGCTTTAAACATCTCTGTCAGGCTGTAGTTCCCGGTTATTACTTGGTATGTTATAATTTTATCTATACCGTATTCCGCGCGTGCAAGCTGTAGTTCCCGGTTATTACTTGGTATGTTATAATACGGCTTCAACAACCTTAGTAGGTAAAGAAGCTGTAGTTCCCGGTTATTACTTGGTATGTTATAATTTGCCCAGGCGGTGGGAGTACACCGGGCCAGCTGTAGTTCCCGGTTATTACTTGGTATGTTATAATTTATGAACGCATCAGAGAACTTGAGACGGGCTGTAGTTCCCGGTTATTACTTGGTATGTTATAATAAGGCATTATCGAGCGTAAATGGAGCAGTTAGCTGTAGTTCCCGGTTATTACTTGGTATGTTATAATGAAGCCAACGGAACGGGCGAGGATGCCGATGCTGTAGTTCCCGGTTATTACTTGGTATGTTATAATTTGGAAAGTTACAACGTGGAAGTGGTGCGTGCTGTAGTTCCCGGTTATTACTTGGTATGTTATAATTGACACATTATTTCCGGCGTTCCGAGTATGCTGTAGTTCCCGGTTATTACTTGGTATGTTATAATATCTCGTCCCGGATTTCCTCTTGCACTGTCGCTGTAGTTCCCGGTTATTACTTGGTATGTTATAATCTAGTTCTTGGATTCTACGAAAAAGGCTTGCTGTAGTTCCCGGTTATTACTTGGTATGTTATAATGGCACTTGCTAATTATTCCGATTATTACACGCTGTAGTTCCCGGTTATTACTTGGTATGTTATAATTCGTCCTGCAAGTCCACATCAGAACTCATAGCTGTAGTTCCCGGTTATTACTTGGTATGTTATAATAGGGAACGGAGAACCCTGCATAATCCAAATGATTATGCAGGGTTCTATTTTTCAAAAAGCAAATAAAAATGATTATAATAGATGGAAAAAACACATTTTAAGAAAAAATCAAGAAATATGAAAATCATTTTCCGCTATATGCCGAAACAAAGCCGTACTTACCTTACTCGGGTATACGGCTTTTTACGTTATATCCATATTACCTGTTAAAAAGCCTTATTTTGATACCCGGTTTTGATTGCGGAAATGTTCTAAGTAATTCATTATTGAATGTTTCCAAAGTGTAACCATATTTCTAACTTCTGCGGTTTAAATATTTAAATAGCAGTTTTTTGTTAATTTGAATTAAAATGTACAAATTATTGGACTGCTAAAGTGTTATATCTTTAGTAATGAGAAATCAGCAGGGAAAACCCCTGCTGAAAGAGAATGATATTATCCATATTATACTTTCAATCCACGTAGTAAATACGACAGTCTTTATTATAAATAATAGATTAAAAATGTCAATAAATAAAATACTATTCTATAATATGGATAATTTATATTGACAATTGAAAAGAGAAGGAATAGTGTGAAAGAAAGTAGAGGGCAGCCAAAAAGTGACGCACTGAAACAAGTTACCTGTAAAGGCAACTTTTAGAAAGCAATATGTAGTAATCAAAAATCAAGAAGCTATTGGTTCGGTTGGAGGCAATAAACCTTCACGAATTAGCAGTTTCTGAGCTTGTTTGATTGCCTTTTGCTTCTGCTTTTCCAGTAAAGCTTCAGGCATATCAACTTTGTAAAGGTCGCTCGGATTCCACTGCTCGCCAGTAGACAGCATCTGATAGATAGCAGTAAGAATCATTCTTGCGATTGCAATGATAGCTCGTTTCTTACCACGACGTTTTACAAGAGATTCGTATTTCTTTTTGTAGTAAGGGGATTTGTCAGATTTCACGGCTGCATGGGCACATTGTACTAATGCAGGTTTGAGGTAGACACCGGCACGTGTAATCCGAACAGATTTCTTCTTACCCGCAGATTCGTTGCTGCCAGGAGTTAATCCAGCCCAGCAACATAAACGTTTAGAGGAACAGAATTGAGACATATCAATACCGATTTCGGAGATGATGGTGATTGCACTATCATATTTAACACCCGGAATGGTACAGAGTAACTCGACAGCATTTTCATAATCAGGATCAGAAGCGATTAAAGATTCAATTTCAGAATCTACATCATTGATCGCAGCTGTGATATAATCCATATGTGCACGGACGAGGTGCATACGATATTTTTGGGAATCAGTCATCTGATATCCTTCAATGGATTCAATAACAGCATCTTCTTTAGCTTTGAGGCGCTTAAGAAGTTTTGATGCAATCACTTCATGGTCAATAGAAGTTCCAGACTGCTCTAAAAGGTAGTCAATGATGGATGTGGATGACTTCCCAAAGATATCGGAAACAACAGAGTCTAATGCGACATTACAAACAGTAAGCGCATTCTGATACCGATTCTTTTCACTGGAACGGCAGGAAACAAGCTTGTAGCGATACCTTGTAAATTCACGTAAAATACGGATTTTTTTGCAAGGTATATAACTGCCCCTTACCAGTCCTAAACGGAACAAATCTCCAATCCATTTCGAATCCTTTGTGTCATCCTTGTTACCTTTAACAGCTTTAACCCACTTGGGATTAGCAATAGTAACATTGATTTCATCTTCAAGAATATTGAAGACAGGGATCCAGTACTTACCAGTGGATTCCATGCAGACATAGAGGCATTCATTTTCAAGCAACCACTTCTTGAATTCAAGAATAGAATTGTTGAAAGTAGAAAAACGTCTTTTCTGATAGGAAGGTTCAATGCCGCTAGATGTTTTAATGATTGTGGCAACGAGAAAAGATTTGTGAACATCGACGCCACAACAAGTTTGAAAAGTGACTTTCATAAGCAAACGCTCCTTTCGTAAAAAGATAAGAAGCCATTGACTGAACTGCCACACAATTAAACCAAGGCGTTTAAACAATTCTTAGTGTACGGATTCGTGATGCCACTCATTTGTGCTTGAAAAGGCAGAACTTACACTGATTAATATGCTGTCTTAAAACGAGAAAGGTTTCTACAACTCCTCCTCCCGTGCTTTGTAGTATAGCTTCTTGAAACTATTATTGCACAGTGTAGGGGAAAGAGAAATCTTTCATCACTATTTGTGCCGCCGCAAAGCGGCGGAATGGAGATTAATATGAAGAAAAAGGAGAGATAAGATGTATCTGGCACACAAAGAAAATGAAATGGAGCAAGGATTAACAGAACATTTGTCAGGAACAAAGCAATATGCGCAGATGGAAGGAACTGCGCTTGGAATAGGGACAATAACAGCACTTTGTCTGCAATTGCATGATGCAGGAAAGTTTAGTACTGAATTTCAGGCATATATCAAGCAAGAAGATGATCTACCCAAAAGGGGAGCAGTAAATCATAGCTCTGCAGGAGCTGAATTATTAATGCAGGAATTTAAGAACAGTCCCTATCATTCAGTTCAAGATATGAGGCTTTTGATAGAGCTTATTTCATATACGATTACGGCACATCATGGAATTTATGACTGCATAGATGAAGATGGCGAAGACAAGTTTGAAGTCAGATTGAATGTGGTTGAAAAAGAAAAACTGGATGAAATTGCAAGACTGTGGTTTGAAGAAATGCATTTTACAAAAGATATGTTATGCAGTCAGATGAGAAAGGCATATGGTGAATTCATAACCGCTTTTTTGAAACCATTAAAACAAATCTGTCAGAATGGACAGACAGAAGGCACAGAGAGATTTTTTTATATGAGCTGTATGGAACGATTGCTTTTGTCTTTGCAAATAGATTCAGACTGGACAGATACAGCAAGAGCAATGGGTGACAGTATGCTTGATGATAATATGGAAACTGCAAACGTATATCAGAAGGCTTTGAAAAATTATCAGCAATATATGGATAAGCTGGAAAAAGAAGCACAGGAGAATCTCAGAACAGAGAAACAAAAACAAATCTTCGAACTGCGAAAAAAGATTAGAGAAGAATGTATGAATTTCTCAGAGACATCATATGGAATATATCGGTTATCACTTCCGACAGGTGCGGGAAAGACGTTAGCATCTTTGGGATATGCACTGAAAGTGGCAGCAGAGAGAAAAACACCGGAAGTTTCCCATATATTTTACATATCGCCATTCATATCCATCACAGAACAAAGCACTGAAGTGATAAAGAAAGCAGTCAGAAACGAAGAATGGGTGATGGAACATCACTCAAATGTCAGCAATTCTGATGAACAGGAGAAGCAGATAGATACTGCATGGAAGGAACCGATTATCTGTACAACTATGATTCAATTTTTGTATACGTTGTTTTCACAGAAAAATAAAAGCATCCGCCGTTTTCATCAATTGAAAAATTCTGTGATTATCGTAGATGAAGCACAGGCACTGCCGGTGCAGACAATACACACATTTAATCTTATGATGAATTTTCTATGTTATGTATGTCATGCGACTATTATTTTGTGTACAGCCACCCAACCGCAATTGGCATCTGGCAATATAAAAAGAAAGATTTTATATACAGCGCCTAAGGATATGGTCACAGGAGTGTGTGATATTTTTCAGCGTTTTCAGCGTACAAACATCTCTTTTGAAATAAATGAGCCAGACACATTTGAATCACTGGGAGAGAAGATATTCAATGATTTCCAAAAGGAACGGACAATACTTTTAATTTTGAATAAGAAAGAGACAGTTGGAGCATTTTTTGATTATATAAAAGCAGAATTGAAAGATGTGAAGATTTTTTATCTGACAACAAACTTATGTCCGGAACATCGGAGTGATCAATTGGAAAGCATAAAAAATTATCTGAAAAATAGTACAGAAAAAGTTTTGATTATAAGTACAAATCTGATAGAAGCGGGAGTGGATCTGTCAGTCAATCATGTCTATCGTTCACTTGCAGGATTGGACAATATCGCACAGGCGGCAGGTCGTTGCAACCGAAACGGGGAAATGGAGCAGGGGAGGGTTACTGTAATTCAATTAGTTGGGGATGAATTTGAGGTGATTCGAACAGCTCAGAAGAAAACGGAAGAAGTCTGTGAAAAATATAATCAGTCCAATAGTACGGAGAGTATTATTTTCCCAGAGTGGATGGATTGGTATTATGAAATTTATTATAAGGAAGTCAGCAATAAAATGGATTATGATATAGGAAAAGGCGAAACAATATATAAATTATTGAGCAGTGGATTTCCGGGAGAACGGAAACATTTCATCAGACAGGCATTTGAAACAGCAGGAGAAAACTACAGACCGATTCAGGAAGAGGGAAAAACAGTGATAGTTCCATATAAAGAGGGAATGGATATCCTTGAAAAACTGGAAACAGCGCAGAATATGTCTGATAAAAAAAGATTATTAAGAAAGATACAGCGTTATACGGTGTCTGTTTATGAAAATAAATTAAAAGAATGCTTACAAAATGGAGTGATAGAAGAAAGCAGGTTTTTACCAGACGTATATGTAGCTAAAAATTATGATATGGAAAAAGGACTGCTCAATGAACTTGTATTACAATATTATTGAAAAAGGGGGAAAGAAGAATGGAAAGAGAAAATGCAATAGAATATAAAGTCTATGGGAAATATGCACTTTTCACCGATCCATTAACGAAAACAGGAGGCGAAAAACTGTCATATCAGGTGCCAACGTATCAAGCATTGAAAGGAATCACAGAAAGTATTTACTGGAAACCTACGTTTACGTGGGTGATTGATGAGTGCAGAGTGATGCATCCAATACGGACAGAGTCAAAGGGAATGCGCCCGATAAAATATCAGGGAGGAAACGATCTGGCATCTTACACATATTTAAAAGATGTAGAATACCGGGTGAAAGCACATTTTGTATGGAATGAAAACAGACCGGATCTTGTAAATGACCGGAATGAGAATAAGCATTATCAAATTGCAAAAAGAATGTTAGAAAGAGGAGGCAGGAGAGATATTTTTCTTGGAACAAGAGAATGTCAGGGATATGTAGAACCCTGTACAGTGATGGAAGGAGAAGGATTCTATGACAATGATGGAAATATTTCTTTTGGAATCATGGTACATGGAATTACATATTCGGATGAAGCAGTCAGGGAGAATGAGAAAAAGCATATGACGATCCGGTTATGGAATGCATACATGAAAGACGGAGTGATTAGATTTCCGGAACCGGAAGAATGTCAGATCAGAAAAGTAGTTGCGGAAATGGAAATGAAAACATTTGACGAAAAAAATTTCTGTGGAATAAGGGAATTTGAAAGGGGGAATCTTTTTGGGCTGGATACAAATGCTTGAAAAAACATATGACGCATGCGAAGCGATTGTGGGGAAAAAGGTAAATGAAGATCCAATCTTACTTCCAATCTCGCATTCTACAGCAAATGCGCAGATAGAAGTGACGATTGACCTAAAAGGTAAATTTATGCCGGCTTTGTCCGGAATCATTCCAAAGGATGGGGAAGATAAAATCACGATTATCCCAGTAACCGAGGATTCGGCTTCGCGAAGTAATGGAAGCTGTCCGCATGCATTATGTGACAAACTTTGCTATGTTGCAGGAGATTATTCGTTATACACAAATGAGGACAAGACAGAATACTATAATGATTACATTAATAGTTTGAGAAAATGGACAAGCTCTGAATTTTCCAATAAGTGGCTGCAATGTGTATATCTTTATTTGAAAAAAGCTACACTGATTCAGGATTTAATAAAAGCAAAATTATTGGTATTGGCTGAAGATGGTTTTCTGTCCGAAAATGAAAATAAAATTCAGTCAGTTGCCCAAAAAGATGCGATGGTAAGATTTGCAGTATGGGATAATGGAGAAAAACATGAATTGTGGAAAGAGCCGGAAATGTATCACTCTTTTATCGAGTATTACAAGACTAATTTGCATAATTGTAATATAGATTATGTGACGGGTGAAAAGATACAATGTTCTGAAAAACATCCATCGAAAATCAGAAATTCCGGGGATAAAGCAAAGATTTTTTCGGCAAATGATACCTCTGGTTTTACTTACCGGGGAAGGTTCGCGAATCGTGAGCAGGCTGCCAGTATTGGATATGAAACTTCGCAGAAAGCACATAATGCTTTGCGCTGGTTGTTAGCAAGGCAGGGAAAATATATAGACGGTGAGATGACTGTGGTGTGGAAGCTTCCACAAAATCTAAAAGAAAAAGATTCTAATCTGGCTTTGGATGTAGTTGATTTATTTGGAGATACACAGGAAACATTTTTGGCAGATTTTGATTGGGCAGCAGAATGCAGGGACGAGGATGACATAGAACTCGGCAGAAAATTTGCAGAGAAATTGAATCAGGCGATGGCTGGATACCGGGCAAAACTCCAACCGGATGATGAAGTAATCATTTTGTCGGTTGATGCAGCAACAACAGGAAGGTTAGCTGTTACTTACTATCAGGAAGTTCCGGGAAATGAATTTATAGACAGAGTTCTTCACTGGCATCAGAATTGTACCTGGCCACGATGGATAAAATTACATGAAACAAAAAAATGGGTGTTCATAAATAACACAGCGCCATCACCAAATGAGATAGCACTTGCTGCGTATGGAACAGAACAGGAAAAAGGATATCTGGCATGTAGTGATAAACTGAAAAAAACTACAATCCGAAGAATTTTACCGTGTATTATCGGATTAAGCCCGAAAATACCGGCCGATATTGTGAAAGCTGCTGTAAACAGGGCTTCAAATCCACAGGCATACAGCTCTTTTGTGTGGCAGAACTGTGTGGCGCCGGTGGCTTGTGCAATGATAAAATATAATGAATTTGATGGGAAGGTGAATAGTATGGAGCTAGAGAAAGACAGAAGCTATCTGTTTGGACAATTACTTGCTATCCTTGAAAAAGTCGAGGAGAGAGCACTATATTTACAGGAAAGTAAAACAGATGACAGACTTACCAATGCAAAGAAAATGTGGAATGTGTATACCAGACGTCCGGCAATCACTTATGAAAGACTCTATAGTCATATAGTGAGAGCATATCTGAAACGGTTAAATCCGGGTGCAAGAGCGAAAATAGAAAACGAAATAATGCAGATCATAAATGTTCTTCGGGAAACAGATGGATTCAACAACAATCCTTTGAATGAAAGATATTTACTTGGTTATTACGAGGAAAGAGAAAAATTAATGAAATCAAAAGGCGAAAAGTCGAATGAAGGAGGAGAAGAGTAATGGGAGCATTTACAAACAAAATTGATTTTGAAGTGGTGATTATGGTAAATCATGGAAATCCGAATGGGGATCCATTGAATGGAAATCGTCCAAGAGAAGATTTTGACGGATTCGGAGAGATTTCGGATGTATGTCTGAAAAGAAAAATCAGAAATCGTCTGCAGGATATGGGAGAGAAAATTTTTATACAAAGCGAAGAACGCTGTGATGATGGATGCAAGAGTCTTGCAGACAGGACAAAGACAAATGATGAGATGCAGAAAGCATTGAAAGCAAAGGATAATGAGGCATATGCAAAAGCTGCATGTAAGACGTGGATTGATGTGAGAGCATTTGGACAGGTATTTGCTTTCAAAGGAAATTCCGTATCAGTTGGAGTGAGAGGACCTGTAACAATTCAGTCAGCATTCAGCGTAGATCCTATTGATATTGAAAGCATACAGATCACGAAAAGTGTAAATTCAGAAACAAGCGATAAAAGAGGGGCAGATACGATGGGAATGAAGCATCGTGTTAATTTTGCCATGTATACCGTGAAGGGAAGTATTAATCATCAGCTTGCAGAAAAGACAGGATTTTCAGATGAAGATGCGGAAAAGATAAAAGAAGCGCTCAGGACGCTTTTTGAAAATGATGCATCATCTGCAAGACCGGACGGAAGCATGGAAGTGGTAAGGGTTTACTGGTGGAAACATAATTGCCCGATGGGACAATATTCTTCTGCAAAAGTTCATCGCTTACTGAAAATTGAGAAGAAGACAGAATTTCCAAAAAGTATTGATGATTACGAATTTACATTAAATTCTTTACCAGGATTGGAAGTGGAAATAATTGAAGGAATATAAAGAAGACGATTATCTGATGATCTCCGGGATACAGCATTTTGCGTTTTGTAGAAGACAATGGGCATTGATTCATCTGGAACAGCAATGGACTGAAAACTACAAGACAATGGATGGAAACTTTATGCACAGACAGGCGCATAATGGGGCATCCCACGAGAAAAGAAAAGATATCATCATTTCTCGTGGAATGCCGGTTTTCTCACGAATAATGGGTGTGAGTGGGATTTGTGATATTGTGGAATTTCATGCAGATGAGTCTGGTACTTTGATACGTACATTTGGTGGGAAATATACGCCATTACCGATAGAATATAAAAGAGGAAAACCAAAAGATCATGATGCGGATATCCTGCAGGTAGCTGCACAGGCCATGTGTCTGGAAGAAATGTTGGATTGTACAATTACACAGGGCGCATTGTATTATGGAGAGATAAAGCATCATGTTAATATTCAGATTACAGAGGGTATCAAGCAGAACGTAAAAGATATGTTTGATGAAATGCATCAATATTATGAAAGAGGTTATACACCAAAAGCAAAAAAGAAGAAAGCATGTTATGTGTGTTCTTTAAAAGATTTGTGTCTGCCGGAACTGGAAAAAACGGGAAATGTTGAAACATACATGAATAATATATTGGCAGAAGATTTGGAGGATAACACATGAAAAAATTGTTGAATACTCTCTATATCACATCCGAGAATAAATATTTATCTCTGGATGGAGAAAATGTGGTGATTAAAGAGGAAGGTACAGAGCTTGGAAGAATGCCACTTCATAATCTTGAAATGATTGTAACGTTTAGCAGAGCAGGAGCCAGTCCGGCGTTGATGGGAAAATGTGCAGATAATAATATTTCAATTGTATTTTTGACGCCGTCCGGCTCATTCCTGGCAAGGGTAGAAGGAAAGACAAAAGGAAATGTGCTTCTGAGGAAGAAACAGTATGAAGTTGCAGCAGACGAGCAGGAAAGCCTAAAGATTGCACGCAATACGATTGTCGGAAAAGTTTATAATGGACGATGGGTAATTGAACGTACCATAAGAGATCATTCACTACAGACAGATGCAGATAAATTAAAAATTGTTTCAGAGAGGCTTCGGGATAAAATACCTGATATCAGAATCAGTAACAACAAAGATCAACTCAGGGGAATAGAGGGTGAACTTGCGTCACAGTATTTTTCTGTTTTTGATGAATTGATTTTACAACAAAAAGAAGATTTCTATTTTCATGAGAGAAACAGAAGACCACCTCTGGACAGGGTAAATGCATTATTATCATTTGTATATACACTATTAACAAGCATGATGGCAGCATCGTTAGAAACAGTTGGACTGGATCCATGTGTCGGATTTTTACATGGAGATAGACCTGGAAGATATTCACTGGCATTGGATATGATGGAAGAACTTCGGCCTGCGCTGGCTGATCGTTTTGTTTTGCGCCTTATTAATAAAAGGATGGTGGGCAAAACAGATTTTATAGAAAAAGAAGATGGAGCAATCTTATTGACAGATGATGCCAGAAAGAGAGTGCTTGACGAATGGCAGAAGCGAAAACAGGAACAGATAATACATCCATATTTAAAAGAAAAGATTCAGTGGGGAATGGTTCCTTATATGCAGGCAATGTTTTTGGCAAGATATTTACGTGGAGACATTGATGCATATCCGCCATTTTTGTGGAAATAGAGGTGATATTTTGCTTGTATTGATTACATATGATGTTAATACAGAAAATGAAGCAGGAAAGAGCAGACTTCGTAAAGTAGCAAAACAATGTGTAAACTATGGAGTACGAGTACAAAATTCTGTTTTTGAATGTATTGTAGATGGTGCCCAGTGTCGCATGCTGAAAGGAAAACTACAGGAAATTATAGACGAAGAAAAAGACAGCATTCGTATTTATTATTTAAACGATAAACAAAAACAGAAAATAGAATGTCTGGGTGTAAAAAAAGGAATATCAGTAGAAAATACGCTGATATTTTAAAGTGGTGCGGATCATAAGCGAACATGAAAAAGCGGATGATTCGCACCGGAAAAATGCAATATTTTTTGTGTTGCATAAAATAATTATTGCGGTTTTGATGGAATTATATAGATACTATGCAATAATTATTGCAGAGATGCATAAGGAATATTGTGCATTTTTGCTGTCGCTCCTCTTGTAGGAGCGTGGATTGAAAGCACTCATAAACTGCGAGAAATTAGTTTCACTTTCGTCGCTCCTCTTGTAGGAGCGTGGATTGAAAGGCTTTTAATTCGCAATCAAGAACTAGTGGTGTTGTCGCTCCTCTTGTAGGAGCGTGGATTGAAAGCTTAGAGACAAAAACAATATCTATTCCTTGGATGTCGCTCCTCTTGTAGGAGCGTGGATTGAAAGATTTGTGTTAATAAATTTACTTTGTCGCTACCCGTCGCTCCTCTTGTAGGAGCGTGGATTGAAAGAAGTGTTAATTTAACAAAAGAATATAACGCAAAGTCGCTCCTCTTGTAGGAGCGTGGATTGAAAGCATAGTAATCGGGTGTTAGCTTAAGAATCTCACAGTCGCTCCTCTTGTAGGAGCGTGGATTGAAAGAGAAAACTAATACAAATTGTGATATAAAATACAGTCGCTCCTCTTGTAGGAGCGTGGATTGAAAGACGGTTTATGAGTGGAATTATGACCGAAAAAGGAAACGTCGCTCCTCTTGTAGGAGCGTGGATTGAAAGTATGTGAGGGTTTGCGTGAGGTGTACGTGTGGGGTGTCGCTCCTCTTGTAGGAGCGTGGATTGAAAGAAGCAGATTTTAAAATAGGAAAAGAATGTGAAATTGTCGCTCCTCTTGTAGGAGCGTGGATTGAAAGCATTAAAGTGATACGATTATTTACATAATTAACAAAGTCGCTCCTCTTGTAGGAGCGTGGATTGAAAGTATTAGAGCATTTAATAAAAACATAGTTACTTTGTCGCTCCTCTTGTAGGAGCGTGGATTGAAAGAATATTTGGATATAATACTTCAAACTCCCCACAATGTCGCTCCTCTTGTAGGAGCGTGGATTGAAAGCGCTGCATGGAGAAATAATGTATACACGGTTGCTGTCGCTCCTCTTGTAGGAGCGTGGATTGAAAGCATTTTGGATTGCCAGATACGGCACAAACAATGGAGGTCGCTCCTCTTGTAGGAGCGTGGATTGAAAGAGAAGATGAGACGAGAAAGCGTGTCGTGTGGCATGTCGCTCCTCTTGTAGGAGCGTGGATTGAAAGATAGACAGGATATTTTAAAACTTGCCCTGGAAATGTCGCTCCTCTTGTAGGAGCGTGGATTGAAAGCTACGAAAAGAGTGTAGATAAAATCGAAGCTGGGGTCGCTCCTCTTGTAGGAGCGTGGATTGAAAGGGCGTTTCGGTTGAAGAGATGTGTGTGATAACAGGTCGCTCCTCTTGTAGGAGCGTGGATTGAAAGTATGTATGATTTAATTATTAACTATAAAAATTATTGTCGCTCCTCTTGTAGGAGCGTGGATTGAAAGACTTAATTCAATAAACCCCTCACGATATGACGAAGTCGCTCCTCTTGTAGGAGCGTGGATTGAAAGGATCTAATATAGCCATGCTCGTATTGGCATACGTCGCTCCTCTTGTAGGAGCGTGGATTGAAAGTCACTAAATGGAATTAAAATTGGCGACCTTGTAACGTCGCTCCTCTTGTAGGAGCGTGGATTGAAAGAGAAGAAAAAGTAAGAGAGGCATTTGGAGGAAAGGTCGCTCCTCTTGTAGGAGCGTGGATTGAAAGATATCCACCGAACAGCTTTAACCATCTCTGTTTTGTCGCTCCTCTTGTAGGAGCGTGGATTGTATTCCTAATAGGAAAGGTAGGACTTTTTCTTATGTTGTTAATTAACATACTTTGACGTTAAAAAATATCTGTCAAATAAAGCTATTTATATGATATCATAGCTGTCTCTTATACACATCTCCGAGCCCACGAGACTCGACGTCATCTC
>ENA-OWYR01000569-OWYR01000569.1-human-gut-metagenome-genome-assembly--contig:-NODE-569-length-13490-cov-10.6405_pt1 | contig 13490 bp, 18 predicted proteins | sample MGYA00249753_ERZ652092 | MGnify/ENA primary metagenome ERZ652092 (study PRJEB26925, sample SAMN05827204) | human gut metagenome | biome: ENVO:2100002; feature: ENVO:00000062; material: ENVO:00002003... | reverse complement strand
TCGTGGGCTCGGAGATGTGTATAAGAGACAGTCTTAAGGGAGAAAAGCGGTTAGTCTATACGATTGACTGCTTTTTTCATACCCAGAAAGGAGTGATTGATTTATGCGTATGAAAAAAGGACTTATGATAAATTATCAAATCTAAGTCCTTTTCAATCCATTTGAAATATAGAAAATATCATTTCAAATCATTATCATTTTTTACATATTCCAGAATATCTCCGGGTTGGCAATCTAATGCTTCTGATGCGGACGAAGCTCTATTTCCGGATTCATTCCTGGGAAAGTTAAATGACTGCCATCATATTCACGGGGGCGGATGCTGTTAAATCGTTCATTGTACACTTTTACCAGCCTCTCTCGTCTCTGCCGGTCTTTAAAAATCCAGTCTTTAAATGCTACTTTCATTGCATCCTGCTTCTGTGATGCCAGCATGGTTTCTTTCTTATTAAGGACACGGTTCTCATCACCATTTTCATTCACACTCTATTTTATATCCTTGGAACCCATAAAAGCCGCCCATCCAGCCTGAATCCTTTGTATTACGCTTCCATCCCGTGCATCAATCGTAAGGAGTGGAACACCTGCATCATCCATCGTCACGTCTCCCATGACCGGTCCATCCTCCCCATTTCCGTACTCATACTCTGGCTCTTTGGATGTCCAGGTTCCATAAAAATCCCACACCGGGATCAGGACTGCTTCGGTATCGCTGCCTTCACTGTCTGGCATGCACATATAACCCAGCTGTACCTTTGTTATGGCTATCTCCGCACTCTGTGCATCAATGGACGGATAACGGTAGTGGCTTCCTCCATCGACAGAGATCAGCCGATTCTTGTCTTCTGTCATGACCTGCAAAGTGATCGTTTTTTCAAAGATATCCTTGACCTCATCAAAAGGAAGTAAGAACAGCCTCTCATCGGAAGCATTCGATGCTTCTATGGGATTTCGGTGCAGAAAACTCTGAAGTGTCCCACTGCAAAAGTCCATCGTCAGTACTTCATTTTCCCATCCTTCAGACTGTCCTTCATGAAGGGTTCCATCTTCGTTTTCCCATTCAAGAGCCTGTTCATTAACAGGCAGAGAGGTTTCCCTCACATAATTAACCGGAACCCCGTCTATCATCCGTTCAAAAATGAAATCATCTTTTTCCAGGGTAGTGCTTCCTTCAGTAAGTGCTTTTGAGGAACTTTCAAATATCTCCCAGTCTCCGGACACAAGACCTGAAACCTTCTCCTTTGCTTCCTTTTCAGACACTTTCCCGCTTCCTGCCTTTATATAATTTTGAAAGCGTTCTTCCCTTTCTTTTTTCTCGCTCGATTCCAGGGTCATGTCTCCACAATCGTCAAAGATAAACTTCGCTATCCCACATCCGAGTTCCTCCACATCCGATACCTGTTCACTCTGTGTATAAGAATACCGATAGGTCAGTCCATCTACTGTATATGTCCCCGCCTGTTCGTTCTCATTCTTCTCTTCCTGCATGGGCTGTCCTTTTCCGAATGTGTCTTTTATTTTATTCTGTTCTTCTTCAGGAATCGCCAATCTTTTTACTTTTTTTAAACAGATTGCATCTACATCCGGCACTTTTACCGGTGCATCCGCTGTCAGGGTAAAATTCATTGGGGTTTCTTTATCCTCCCGGTCCGCTGATCTTAGATCTGCCTGGATCGTTGTCTGGTATATTTCCGGTGCCTGTACCTGTTCGGCAACGGTTTTCTGAACTGTCTCCTTTTTCTCTTCTTTTTTCTGTTCTGTCTGATCCTTTTCTTCCACAACAGCAGACTGGACAATACGGTCACATCCGGATAATGTCAAAAGATTCATACACAGAACGGCTCCCATAAACATTTTTATTTTCTTCATCCTTTTTCCATCCTTTCCTTTCGGTATTAAAAAAGGTACCCTCTTCTTATGAGAAAAGAGTACCATATTGCTTTGCCGATGTATTCATCAAGATGTAAACAAATTGTAAATCAGAAGATGGCTCTTACCGTGGTCCCCTCTCTCTGTCTGCTTTCGATTTTCAAGCATCCGCCATGGATTTCAGCCACCTTCACACAGAGTGCCAGCCCAAGTCCGGATCCGCCTTCTTTTCGGCTTCGTGATTTGTCCACCATATAGAATGCATCTGTGATCTTTCCCAGTTCTTCCTCCGGGATCCCCATTCCGGTATCCGACACCTCAAAGATCTTTTTTCCAGCTTTCTCATAAGCCTTTACCCAAATGCTTCCACCGGCATCCGTAGCCTTTAGGGCATTGTCGATCAGGTTTATCAGAAGGCTTTCCATCAAGGCCGGATCCATTTTCATGGAAAAGGCTTCACATTCCATCTTGAGGTGCACCGCTTTCTTTTCTGCCTGTTCTTTTTCCATGTCTATGACATGGTTTAAAAGGTCACCTGCCATGGTCATTTCCATCTGTATGGCATGGTTCTGATAAAGCCCCAGCATCTGTAGCATCTTCCCAGAAAGAGCCTCCAGGCGCTTTCCCTCCCGGTTGATATGTTCCAGTGCCCGGTCTTTCTGTTCATCTTTCAGCTTTACATGGCGCAGGGTATCCGAATACCCGATAATGGACGTTAACGGGGTACGCATTTCATGGGAAAGTGCCCCCATGAGTAGCTCCTGTTTCTCTGCCACTTCCTGTAACTTCTCCATCTGTTCCACAGTTCTTCGCATCATCATATAAATAAAAAGGCCGGCGATCAGGAACACAGCCAGATAAATTCCCAAAAACCAGACAGCGGTCTGTCTCAGCTCTGCAAAAAGCCCTGTGACTTCCCGGACAGAGAGGACTTCGTATCCTTCCGGTCTGGATAATGGTTCCAGCTGGAGAAGGAGGTATTTCTGTCCCAGTTTCTGTATCTTGTAGGCATACGGATCTCCTTCATCCTTTAAGCCTAAGTTTTCGAGCCCCACCACTTTATAATCTGTCAGGTTTTCAATGACGGCATTGCTTTTTCGGTCGATCAGGGCCATGCCTTCCCCACAGCATCGTTGAAATTGAAATCCCATATAGGCCTTCTTTCCAGTCTCGGACATCTGCTCATATTTGCTGTTATCCCAAAATTGTTCTAGGAGTATCTTGCCATTTTCCAGCTGTCTTCCGTAGGTCTCTGCAGCATTATTGAGGCTTCGTTTTCCTGTGATATAAAGACTTAGCGTTCCCACTGGGATCAGGGCACATAATAGCGTTACCAGCATAAGAAGTACCGTTCGTTTCCACAGCTTCATCCTTATTCCTCCAGACGGTATCCAAGTTTCGGGATCGTCCTGATCTCATCATAAAGTTTCAGCTTTTTTCTGAGCTGTCCGATATGGACATCCACCGTCCTGCTTTCTCCCAGGTAGTCTTCTCCCCAGACCCGTTTTAACAGTTCTTCCCTTCCAAGCGCAATATTCTTATTTTGCAGGAGCAGCACAAAGAGGTCATATTCCATTGGCTTTAGGCTTACCGGAAGCCCGTCTTTGTAGACCTGATGGCTTTGCATGTCCACCAGGATGTTCCGGACCGTTAAGACTTTCTTGGCCCGTCCCGTCCTCTCCAGCACCTTCTCAATGCGTACCAGAAGTTCCAGCATCTCAAAAGGTTTTACCATATAATCTTCCGCACCCAGCTTTAATCCCTTCACCTTGGAAGCCACATCATCCTTTGCAGTCAGGTAGAGTACCGGAAGTTCCTTCTTTTTAAAATCCTCCATAAGTGCAAACCCGTCTTTTCCCGGCAGCATGATATCCACCACTGCCAGATCCGCATCCTCCTGCCATAAGAGCAGTCTCTGGGCTTCTTCCCCATCATACGCTGCCACAGTCTCATACCCTGCTGCCTCCAGGTTCATGCACAGCAATTCTGAAATTGCACGGTCATCTTCTATCACCAAAATTTTATTTTTCATTCCCGTTGCCACCTCTAACGCTTTTCTATAGTATAGTTTCTTATATCCCAAGTCTACATTGCATTTGTTCTTGCCTTCTCATCATTTATACGTATCAGGGCACGATAATGTGACCAGCTCAATTGTTTAAAAAAATCTGTCCGCCAATTTTACAATAAGTTTTACCATAGTAGAATTTACTGCTGTGCTTAAACAATGCTGGCAGACATAATGGAATTGCGAATGGAATGATAGATCTGTTTCTTCATTTTGATTTTTTTATAAATTATAATCCATGTTCTTTACTCATTGTATTGAACTGTCAACTATATTTCCTTGAATTTTCAAAATTGAAATTACTGTTCTTCTATTGAATCAATATTTTCAATCCGCATCAGCTTAACTACCTGTTTATCTTTTTTCTCTGTATAACAAATTTTTATCCATTCATCATCTGCATCTATAATCTTGCAGGATAATTCAGTTTTTCCAGCAAAACTAAAAATGAACTCTGATCTGATAATACATTGTTTTCCTACGAGATCATTAATCAGCTTTGACATATATGCCACTCCTCTCTGTTTTTTCTCCAATCGTTTTACTTTCGTTTCCAAACGCTTTACTTTTCCCGGATACGCGGAATAACAAAGCATCAGCAACAATGCTACAATTCCAAACCATTCCATCTCTTTCTCCTTACAGCATTTTCACATTCTACAAGTCGTAAAACTTTATACTTACTCTTCAGCATCCCTCCACATCAATACTTTTTTACAATGCGGACAATGCCATGCACGTTGTTCTGCTGGATATTGCAAAACAGTAACAGTTTTTCTGGAAAAAAATCCTTTTATGCCTGTTTTCTTTTTTTCTGTATCAGCCGTAAATTCATATGAGTGTGATCCACCTTGTGCATAGCCTTCTACTGTCCCTTGTTCCATTTCAGTTCCACAATCTAAACATTTCATTATAATTATCCTTTCACCGTACAGTTTATCACTTACATTTATAAAATTCCTGAAATCCTGCTATGAATGATAAAAGAACTATTATAATGTATGCAATCCTAACTACTGCATGACTGGTTGTCCAACTGTCGATGGTAATCAAAGTCCAGATAATTCCCTGAATTATCTGTATTGTACCATTAATTTTAAAGTTATTTTTCTTCTTATATCTTGTAATCAATAAAACAAGATATCCAATTAACAAAATTATCAACAAAATTAACATCATTATGTCTACCTCCTTGAAGTGATATTTAGCCATCCAAATCATATCACACTCTCCGTCATATTTCCATTTCAATTTGCTCTGTCAAATCACTCCCTGTCATATTTCCTATTGGCTTGCTTCTGTAACCAGCATCCTCTTGCTCTTCTCCTGCAAGGTTTCCTTTGCATCTTCATCAATCGAATAGTTCTCATTTATCTCGATTTTTTTCGGTTCCCGGTCAAAATAGTCAAAGACTTCTTTCCATATCTGGACGGAACATACACACTTTTCTTCCATGAAATTATTGCTGATAATTATAAAAAAAACAGAAGACCATTTAAGATCTTCCATTTTATAAACAAACCTCTATATAAAATTATATATCCTGCCCATTTTTAATAAAAACAGACAATCGGCACACTTTCGTCTATCCTATTATAAAGTTCTGCCGCTTTGTCCGCCGGAAGATTAATGCATCCATGGGATCCACCACCTTCTCGGAAACGATTTCCTCCAAAATATGGCTGCCATGAAGCATCATGAAATCCGATTCCTCCATTAAAAGGCATCCAGTAAGTTACTGGTCTTTCATATTCATATTTCCCATTTTCCAACATCTTTCCTTTCAGCACAGATGGACTTTTCTTGTAATACAGTTGAAAAATTCCCGGTGGTGTCTGCCGTTCTGCATACTGCATATCTCCTGACATAATATCCGCTTCCAAAATGATAGAACCATCCTGATAGTAATATAAATGCTGTGCAGACAGGTCCACTTCAATATACGTGCTACCTATATCATTCATTCCCCGTGCATTTGCCCGCATAGCGTATACCGGTTCCCGGTTTATCTGTACTCCTGCAATCATTTCCTGCATAATGGTTTCTATTTCCTTTTCCTGATCGATCTTCCATCCATAAACGGAACTATACACCTGAACAGTACGTCCGTTTGTTGTACAAAATTTCCTCTCTGTATTTACGGTATCATGTGTGGCAGCCAGCTGTGCCACATATTCTGCCACGCACTGTCTCAGCCCATCCTCATTTTTTTGCAGCTGTCCTCTTTCATCAAAAATAAGCCATTTTCTGATCTCGTCTCCCTCCAATATTACCGTTTCTTCTCCAAATATATATACGATTTTGGTCCGAATTAGATTTTGGCATTCTTCCAATGAATTTTTAAGATCTGGATCATCTTTCATTACTGCCGCTTTTACATAAACAGCCGGACAGCTATTCAGGTCAATCGTTCTTTTTTTGCTAGCAACCGCTTCTGACAGCGCCTGATAAGCTCCATTGAAATCCAGGGTAGTCCCTTCTGTTTCCGGTACGATTTCAAACTTCGAATCTTTATAAGCTACATAAGCATCTTCTGGTGCTGTCTGATTCTCTTTTTTTACACATTCCAGTTTTTCCAGCTGTTCTTTTAACTTCACTTTATCATAGGTCATATTTTCCTTGGCTGTATAATTTTGCTTTTTCCAAAATCCCCGAACCCATTTATATGGTTTTTGTTCATCCAGATATTGGGAAATACTGCCATCCGAAACATAACGATATCCGATCAATTTTCCATTGATACTCTGTGATTTCAGATTTCTTGCCTTTACTTCCAGCAGATAGTCCTCTGCTTTTTTAGCAACCGCCTGTTCTGCCTCTTCCGATGTTTTTCCAGAACAGTTAATTCCATTGATCGTTGTTCCCCGAAAAAATCTGTCTGAATAGTAATAAGACATTCCTGCATAGCCAGCCATAGCAAAGAACACTATGATGACAGGGATCATTATCCACATTTTTTGCTTTCCATTATCCTTACCGGTTATTTCTTTTCTTTTTCCCATCCATGCCCCCTGTTTTTAACGATAAACAGCATTCAGACAAATTTATTAAATCGTCTGATTTTAATATCTCCGATTTAATAAAAAATAACCAAGGCTGCCGGAAAAAACATTTTCTTTTACAAACAGTAAGCTGATTTCTACAAAATATTTTCCCTCTGCTCTTTTACGGATAGGAACACCGCATCATCATTTATCTCACATTTAGCACTTTTGGGGTACTTTCAGACACTTTCCTTTTTCTCTGTGAACAGAACCCTGAAAACAGGAAAAAAAGGGCTGCCATGACCGGTCAGGGATTTTTCATCCTTGACTGATTCACGACAGCACCTAATCAGATCTCACTTATTTTCTTCTATACAAAATCGCTTCTCTGTTTTCTCCTTCTGTCCGGCCGGATTGTACACGTGTTTGTTTTACACTAATTAGATGCAGATACAAGCAAATCGGTTCTCATAATAATAAATTTTTTCTTTCTATCGAATTTTCCTGGTTCATTTGATAAAATGTCCTTATCTGACAGGAGGGGATTTTTTGAAAAGAGTATTTGATAGTCCTTTTTTGAATAAAGCTGCACTGGTGCTGATCTGGCTTCTATTAATGGGCGGGACATTCTTTTATGCCAATAAAAACTATTTTCTTTACCATGAAAATCCAAATTTAATCAAAGCAGACGGATATTATCTTTATAATTTTGGTAGTCCGCGTCATTATTACTGGGCACTGCCTGTTAAATTCACCCATGAAGGCAAAGTATATCATTCTCAGCTTCCTTTAGATATACGAGATGAAAGTTCATCCTGTACTGTAGATCTTCGCATTTACATACCGGCAGATTCTTCTGGCAGTGCATTTGCATTCCGAAACAATATCACCATTCCTGAACTATGGAGGATCTTTATTTTTGTTCCACTGCTACTTCTTCTTACATCCAAAAGAAAAGCCTAGGAAGGTTTCACACCTTATAAAAAATATTCTATTTTCATCATCTTCCTTTAAAAAAATGGGAGGTTTCACTTACCTCCCATTTTCCCAAAAATCCTTTTATTTCAGTTTTTATAATGTTTCAAGAAAACGCATGAATGCTTCTCTTCCCTCGGTCGTACATTTGTATACTCCTGCATCTTCCAGAACATGGGTAAATACGATTCCAATCTCTTTCTGAAGAATGCCATGGATGTTTTCTTTTGTGATTTCCGGATATTTCGGAAGGAACTTCTTAACCCACTCTGCATGTTTCTCAATCTGTTCATTTGAAGAAATATCTTTGCCTTCGAGAATATACTTTTCCAGAAGTTCCATCTCTCCTTTTAATCTGGCCGGAAGAACTGCAAGTCCCATAACTTCGATCAGACCGATATTTTCTTTCTTAATATGATGATATTCTGCATGCGGATGATACACTCCCAGCGGATGTTCTTCTGTTGTGATGTTGTTTCTTAATGTCAGATCCAATTCGTAGGTATCGCCTACTTTACGTGCAATTGGTGTAATTGTATTATGAGGCTCTCCATTGGTTTCAGCATAAATAAATGCTGCTTCATCAGTATAACCTCTCCATACTTCCAGCACATGTGTTGCCAAATCTACCAAACGGTTAGAATCTTTATGACGAATACGAAGTACAGATAATGGCCATTTTACAATTCCAGCCTCTACATCTTCAAATCCCGGAAGTACCACGTGCTGCTCAATTGGTGCTTTTGCCATTGCAAATGTATAATGTCCACCCTGGAAATGATCATGGCTTAAGATCGAGCCGCCTACGATCGGCAGATCTGCATTAGATCCAAGGAAATAATGTGGAAACAGTTTTACAAAATCAAACAGTTTAATGAATGCATTTCTCTCGATTTTCATTGGAGTATGCTGGCAGTTAAACACAATGCAATGCTCATTGTAATACACATACGGAGAATACTGGAATCCCCAAGGAGTATCATTGATCGTGATCGGAATAATCCTGTGGTTCTGCCTTGCCGGATGATTAACACGTCCCGCATATCCTTCATTTTCTGGGCAAAGAAGACATTTCGGATAGCTTCCGGATTTTACATTCCTTGCCGCGGCAATTGCTTTTGGATCTTTTTCCGGTTTGGACAAATTGATGGTAATATCAATCTCACCGTATGGACTGTCTACCTTCCACTTTTGATCCTTCTCTACGCGATATCTGCGGATATAATTGCTATCCTGACTCAGTTTATAAAATAATCGGTTGCTTCCTTTGGGCTTTCTTTATATTTATCCCAGAATTCTTTTTGCACCTGGCCCGGACGCGGCATCAGACAGTTCATTAATCTGGTATCAAATAGATCCCGGTATACAATACTGTCTTCGATCAGTCCTCTTTTTACAGCTTCGTCCAGCAATTCGCCCAATGTTGCTTCAAGATTAACAGGTTTCTCAATGCTGTCCGGTTTCTCATAGTCATCCTCATGAAAAACGTCCAGCAGAAGATTTGTTGTGTAATTTCTTTCACATTCTGGTGTCAGACCTGTTGTAATCCCATACTGTACCAGTTTTGCAATGCTTTCACTTAACATTTTTCTTCCTCCTGTGCTTCACTTTTAAATTTATATTTTTGGTAACATATATACCGATTTCTCTGATAAGTCAGCATACCTCGATCGCCTTTTTCCAATTCACGAAAATCTCCCTGTTGCATTTGAAATTCCATCAAACTTCCATCTGTCATCTCAAATACAACGCGAAACCAAGGTACATGTGCTTCAGACTGCATATGGGTATAGATTCCTTGCTTCTTTTCAACTACAGTCGCATCAACAGATTCAACTGCCGCACTGCTGTTATTGCTGAAACTTAACAACATTTTGGTAAATACAAACATCATAATTATGAGTGCTGCTATACAGATTATAAATGCCATCCTATTTCTCCATTCCAGATATTTCATCCTGGGTCTGACTTATATATTGTTCACGATAAAGATTCCGGTATTCCCTTGGCGTTACTTTATATCTTTCACGAGATACCCGGTCAAATGTCCTTTGGCTCTCAACTCCTGCATTCAGGCAAATGTCTGTAATACTCTTACCAGTACATTCCAATTAATCTCCTGCAAGTTTTGTCTACTTTTTCTTCCCATTTGGCAAGTAATATACGTCTTCTGATATTATAATGTGCTTGTAAGATAAAGAAAGGAGGAAAACGAAATGAAAAGATTTAAAGCATACATCAACTACCTTATGAACTTCTATGCCAACTACTTCAGAATTTACCGCTATATGTAAAGGACACTCCTGCCATCACAGGAATGTCCAATACGGAAACCCAGTTTCAATGGTTTCCCTTATTATACTCTAATTTAGTTGCATTTGTACATGAACAGGATTCTCGAAAACATAGACAAAATTGAACAGAATTATGAAAATACTCTTACCACGTTTTTTGATTTGTAAACCACTTATTAGCAGACGGATCCGCCAATGCTGAAAACGGATAGGCCGTTTTCCTTTCAGCTTTCAATTTGTCCAATTAATAATCTCTGAATTTCCATACATCTGATGGATTTGCATTTTTCATCCTCAGCATTCTTTGAAGCTGCTCTTCTGTAAACCACAGATCGTGCAGTATTTTTCCGAAATATAGAGGCTAGATATCAGACTGCTTCATTGCAATTATAAACTGTTGATTTACCAAGATTATTTACATATACGGTAATCAAGTCACCTTTCTTAAGATCCGGCTTTTCCCATATCAAACGGCTTTTATGATAATACACTTTATCATGATATGTAAAACTATATAAAATCCTGTATGGAATCTGTCTTCTATATCTTGTGTATTTTTGCAAATATACTTTTTCTACCAAGCCCTTCACTTTTGTACCATTTTCGATTAATTGTAAATGTAATTTATCAAGCTTTGCAGTATAAATTCCCAGAGCAGCACTTATTATACACAAAAGCACTCCCGTTATAGAAAACACAGTTCCCAACATGTCTGGATTCTGAATGCCTGAGTTTACTGCTGGTTTTAATATCCCAAGAAAACTTAAGACACCGGAAACAAGAAAGAATATTCCTATCCAAAAGAAGATAACTCTCAATAAATCTTCTGTATAGTTAAGTTTTTTCATATTTATTCCCCGTCTTTCTGCGAAAGACACCAATGCGTCATGAAACATCTGCATTGCCTTTCGCTATCTAATACATTTTCCCTCTGGTATTATTCTTTATAAGGCTGATGAATATTTTTGTGCGGCAAAGCCGCCCGTCCCGGAATGGTTTATTTGTTATGCTCTATTTTCTCGGGTAACCTCTACTTCTTTGTTTCAAACTTGTCCCGCCACATATATGATGCGCTTTTCTATTCTTCTTATTATATAATAGCAGACAAATTATTAATCACCGAATGATCTACCGTTCATACGATGCAATGATTTCCTTACTATCCGCTATTTTATAATCAAGTGTTTCCAAATTACCAATCAAATCAAATGTCATATCCGCATTAACTTGCAATTCATCTTCAATTTTAACTGCAGACGGCTCAACTTTTAGAAATACTGTTAATCCATAAGGCTTCGTTTCAGACTGTATCTGTATGCTATCATAAGAATATCCTTCCGGATACTCTTGCCCACTTACAATATTTATAACATTCGAAGAATCTCCTATATAATCTGTCTTGTACTGTGACAGGTCAGGAATCTCGTACAGTTCTTCTTTTCTGCCACATGCAGAAAGCAATATTGCTGATACCGTAAATAAAATAATTAGAATTACTTTTTTCATCATGAACCAGCTCCTCTTCACACTTTGATATAAAACAGCCTGCCCAATGAAACAGAAACTGTCATATATCTGCTTCTTTATTTATAGATCAGCCTTTAAAGTATTCTGACCACAAAGGCTGATATTTACAGTAACAATGCTCCTCTTTCATGTTTTTACACAGGTTCTACTGTTTTTTACGACATTTTGCGCTTTCCATTTTTAGTCCTTGTTTTCGCTATACTCAAGTAGTCATTTAGATAAACGAAGCATAAATCATAAAAATTTCTGCAATCAAAATAATTCCTAAAACACAATCAATCATCAGGTTATATTGACCATCCGTTAGCCAGGTCTTCGAATGCATCAGAACATACTTTACACTTTTTATACCACTCAAGATTGTAACGCCAGAAGGAGTATCGGCATTAAAAAAATTTCTATCTTATTACCAAAGTCATCTGCGACTCCATTCCCAGCAAAGTGAACGGGAATAATCTCCGGTAAGAAAAAGAAGCTTATTATCGCAATCGCAATGCCAGCGATGCAAATTCCCCATGTTAATTTCCTGCTGCTTATACCATCCATAACAGTTCCTCATCTGGAACGATATCTAGTAAATATGTTTCCTTAGAAGAAATTTTTTCAAGAAGTTTTTCCAGTAAATTTTCTTCCTTACCTTCTGCTATTGGCAGAAGTTCCTTATACAAAACCGTAGGAATTCCAATAGAATACTTTTCTTCCTCATATACGAGAGAGCCAAATGTCCAGTCTTCCTGTTCCTCTGGGCCTAATTCCACGATCAACTCAACAATCGGCAAATAATGACACATTTGTAGGAAACTTAAATTAACTTTTATCCGGCTTTCCTCGCCCTCTGGATCTTTTTCTATTATCTCTATTTTATCCTTTCCCGTTACGGTCATTACAATTCAAAGAATTGAAAATCTCAATATTCGTAAGAGACAATAATCTTTCTGCAAAAATCACAATTATAGGCAGCTATGCGGTCTCCAGATATCCTTGCTGCCAACTCTGGATCCGTATTTAACCGCAAACTCTCAGAGCCTTCTTTCCACTCCAGTCCTGCCCCTGCACCAACCGCATGCAACTGACCTTTTCGCATTTTTCCTTCACAATATGGACATCTCATATTCACGTCATCTCCTTTAAGTAGTTAAAGTTCCTCTTGTTACCGAGTATTATCCTGTTCCTGGATAGATTGTATATCTCCTTTCGCATATGTCTTTCGCCTAAATGTTCTTTTCTATTTTTTCTCGTTTCATACGTTCTTTCATCAATAAAACAAATTGAACGGTCCATATTACACACGCTGCCAGACACCCAACTCCACTATATAAAAAATCTATGGCTGCCCCGGCTACAAATGGCAGTGCCATCCACATCATCCGATTTCCATATACTCTGCACATTTCTTTTTCATCATACTGTTTTCGTTCTTCCTTAGATTTCATATTATAGCCAGACAAAAATGCAGCGTCCTTTCCATTTGATTTTACAAAGCTGATTCCAAATAAAAACATAATCACTGCCATTCCCAAATCAAAGATAACACAGATTATCATTGCAGACACCTCACTTCCCGCTCTGGCTATCAAATAAAAAAAAGCCAAACACAACAGTAAAACTTATTATGTTTGGCTAGGTCAACTTGTTATTTTTTTATCACTTCTTATGGTTGTATTATACTATATATTTCTCTATAGTAAAACAATTTTTTATATTATTTTTAATTTTAATATTATATTTCTACTATCATCAATTTTTCAGATATTTTCAACGCATAAACAATGC
>ENA-OWYR01000558-OWYR01000558.1-human-gut-metagenome-genome-assembly--contig:-NODE-558-length-13624-cov-26.5765_pt1 | contig 13624 bp, 11 predicted proteins | sample MGYA00249753_ERZ652092 | MGnify/ENA primary metagenome ERZ652092 (study PRJEB26925, sample SAMN05827204) | human gut metagenome | biome: ENVO:2100002; feature: ENVO:00000062; material: ENVO:00002003... | reverse complement strand
CTGCCTTACAAGCAGAGGGTCACAGGTTCGAGCCCTGTAGGTCCCATTCATGCCGCAGTGGCGGAACTGGCAGACGCGCAGGACTTAAAATCCTGTTGTAGTGATACAGTACCGGTTCGATTCCGGTCTGCGGCATTCATTCAAAACACTTGACAAGGGTGTTATAATGAATGAGTAAATAAAATATGTGTGTGTAGCTCAGCTGGATAGAGCACTTGGCTACGGACCAAGGTGTCGGGGGTTCGAATCCTCTCACGCACGTTATATAGTATAGAAAGAGCAGGTTGTAATACCTGCTTTTTCTATACTACAAATCGTCCGCGGACGATTTGAACCCCAGGGTTCGTTCTACACTTCGTTGCGGTCGGCACTAAGCGGAAGTCCACCGGACTTCCAGCGCCCTCTCACGCACGTTATATAATTTGGATTTTATGTTTTCTAATGATAAAATTATATAGAGTTGAAAATGAAATAATAACATAATTGAGGCACGGAGTATTAATTCCGTGCCTCAATTGTTTTATCCGGATTACCTTTCTGTTGTAAAATAAAGGGCGTTATTTCAGTGCAGATATAATTTTGAAATATGGCTTGAAAAGGCTGTAATATTTCAGACCATCTGTCTCACCGTAGCTCTTTGTGATGGCAGATCTTATGCCATTGAGATTCTTTGTTTTATTCTTGTTTTTTTCAAGAAAATCAACAAAATTTCCGGGATCATTAATATCACTGTGTGCGAAAATTATACCTGTAAAACGCTCTACCTTTTTTTTACGCGTGAGCTTTTCAGGCGTAAAAGAGTAGGATTTGTCTTTTATGGTTTTATAAATTGTCTGACCCTGTTTCATACCATAAACATGAACCAGCGTCTCATGAAGCTTGAGTAGATTGTCTTTTCCCATGCAGTTTAGGAAAGAATCTACCTCAAAATGGTCGAAGTCTTCGGAAACTGTCGATACTTCGGAAATATCTGATGTATCAATGCTGTCCGTTGAAGATTTAGCCTCATCTGCTTCGTTTTTATTTGAGCCGTTACAAGAACCGTTATGAGGTGTTTGTTCGTCAGTGGATGTTAAGTCATCATTAGTCATAAGCTTATCACTTGGCGGTAAGTCATCGTTAGTTGCAAGCTCATCACCTAACGGTTCACTGTCTGTATAGCTGCTATGATTGCCATCGATAAGTTCATTCAGATTGTAAGACTTTGCGGTGATAGCATCGGTATCGGTATCAGTATCAGTATTGATATTGGTATTGTTATTGGCGTTATCTTCCTTGGATGGAATATCTGCTACTACCTGATACTTGATGTTTTTTCTTCGCTGGACAGCCTGTTTGCAGAAATTTACATTGAATCTGCGTACAGCGAATCCCTTATCTTTCCAGAACCTTACAGCAGGGTCATAGCCTGTGTCATTGCTCATTATGATGTACTCATCAGCACATGAGGCTGCTGATACATCTGCTGTGTTTGCAACGATATGAGTAGCTGAAGAATTATCATTATATGGCTTTGTGTTATCTTGTATTTCAGTGTTGCCTGATGCATGTTCACATGTGCTTTCACTGAGGGAATCATTGTGTCCAATCAGATAACCCATATAGGATACCAGCTGAAAATCGAGAGCATTCGTTCCCTCATAGCATTCCTCAAATCGTACATTAATACTGTTGTTTTCCATAAGCCTGATGACTGACATGTATGACATGTGAGGTGATTTTTTTGTGTAAAACACTACGATTTCGTCTTCCTCATCTGCCATATCAAACAGCATCAGCCAGTTGTCGTTGACATTTTCGCTGTCTACTAAAAAGTGTCTGATAATAATCACCATTAATCCGGACAAAAGTATTGTAACATGAGTTTGAAATAATGGCAAATAAACATGATTTTTAGAAATCTTAGAAATGTTAACAATACAAAGTGTGCAACATATGATATAATTTTTATATGCTTTGAGGATGAGGGGGAGAAAATGAGAGGTAAAGAAATAAATAAACCGATGCTTGAAATCTGCTGTGGCAGCTTTTCGGATGTGAAAACAGCATATGAAAATGGTGCAGACAGGGTTGAACTGAACAGTGCCCTATATATGGGAGGGCTGACACCTACACTCGCCAATTTAATATATGCAAAGGAAAAATGCAATATACCGGTAGTGGCAATGGTTCGGCCAAGGGGCGGCGGATTTTGCTATTCGGATGAAGAATACGACACTATGCTTATGGATGCAAAAATTCTTTTAGAGCATGGAGCAGATGGTATTGCGTTTGGATTTCTGACAGAGGAAAAAATGCTTGACAAAAAGCGCACGAAGGAAATGATAGAGCTCATTCATGAGTATGGCAGGGAAGCTGTGTTTCACCGCGCCTTTGACTGCATAGATAATCAGGACAGTGTAGCGGAGAAGCTTATTAGGCTTGGCGCAGATCGTATCCTCACAAGCGGTGGAGCAGTAAATGTATGGGATGGCAGAAAACAGCTTAAGCATCTTCAAAATCAATATGGAAAAGATATTACGATTCTGGCAGGAAGCGGCGTGAATGATACCAATGCGAGAGAGCTTATCGAATACACAGGTATTACGCAGGTGCACAGCTCGTGTGGTTCCTGGAAGTGTGATGTGACAGCAGCGGGCAATGCAGTAGATTTCTCGTATGATGAAGCGATGAAAAACTGCTATCAGTGTGCGGATGCAGGTAAGGTTAGGAAGCTTGCGGAAGAGGTAAGTGGAGTGTAATATTAAAGCAAAAGATTATAGAAGTTCGGAGGAAACAATTAATGGCAGAGCAGGAAAACAGTAAGGATTTAATCAGTGTACTTTGGAGTGGCGCTGATGTACTTCGTTCTAAAATGGACGCGAATGAATATAAGAATTATCTTTTGGGAATTGTATTCTATAAATACCTATCAGATTCATTTTTGATTAGAGTATATGATTTGATAAATGATGAGAAACCGGAATCGCTCAAGGTGGCACTTGAGGCATATAAAAATGAGTTGAAGGGTGAATATGCTAATGATTTGCTTGATGAATTAAAGCAGGATCGTAAATATGTAATTGAGCCTGAGCTTACATATACATGTTTTGCAGAAGATGCAAGGAATAATTGCTTTAATCGTGAGCAATTACAGAAAGCATTCAATAATATTGAGCAGAGCGGAGAGTTGTTTGTGGATTTGTTTTCCGACATTGATTTGTATTCAAGCAGGCTTGGAGCGGGAGACCAGAAACAAAGTGATACAATTGCAGAACTGATAAAAGTAATAGACCAGGCGGATTTGCTCAATTCCGATGGTGAAATACTTGGAGATGCATATGAATATCTGATAGGACAGTTTGCGTCAGAGACCGGTAAGAAGGCGGGAGAATTCTATACACCACAGGCAGTATCAAAAATTCTTACTAGAATAGCAATAACAGGACAGGAGAATGTGAAAGGTTTGTCAATCTATGATCCATGTATGGGCTCAGGTTCGCTGCTTCTTAACGCAAAGAGATACTATAAAGGTGATACAAACTATATAAAGTATTATGGACAGGAACTGAACATGTCTACATATAATCTGGCGAGGATGAATATGTTCCTGCATAATGTAGCTGCGGAGAATCAGAATCTGCATCATGGAGATACTCTTGATGCAGACTGGCCAACTGGTGAGGAAACTGACTTTCACATGGTACTTATGAATCCGCCGTATTCTGCAAAATGGAGCGCTGCATCAGGATTTTTACAGGACGAAAGATTTTCAGAATATGGTGTTTTGGCGCCAAAATCAAAGGCTGATTATGCATTTTTACTTCATGGACTTTATCATCTGAAAAGCAATGGAACAATGGCCATCGTTTTGCCACATGGAGTGCTTTTCAGAGGTGCAGCAGAGGGAAAAATAAGAGAAAAGCTCCTTCGTTCAGGAAACATATATGCGGTTATAGGATTGCCGGCTAATTTATTTTATAATACGTCTATTCCTACATGCATTGTTGTACTTAAAAAGCATAGAGATGGCAGAGATGTACTGTTTATTGATGCGTCAAAGAAGTTCATTAAGGGCAAAAAACAAAACGAAATGTCAGACGAGCATATTGATGAAGTTATGGATTTGTATAACAGAAGAGAAACTGTAGACAAAGAATCCTATCTGGCAAGCTTTGATGATATCGAAAAGAATGATTTCAACCTAAACATACCGCGATATGTAGACAATTTTGAAAAGGAAGAGGAAGTCGATATAAATGGTCTGCTCGAGGATATGCAAAAAACAGATGACGAGATAGGAAAGGTCGAAGGTGAGTTTGTGAATTTGTTAAAAGACCTGACATCGTCCGATGAAAATATAATGGTATCGTTAAATCGTTATATTGATATGATTGAGGGGTGATTTGTATGGAAAATCCAAAGATTAGATTTAAAGGGTATACTAAGGATTGGGAACAGCGTAAGCTTAGTGAACTTTTAGAAAAATATGAAGATCCTGTAGAAACACCACATGATGGATATGAAAGGGTCGGTATTCGAAGTCATGCTAAGGGAACGTTCCATAGTTTTGTGGAACCAGGTAAAGAATTGGATACTGCAAAAATGTATAGAGTAGCTGCAGATAAATTTATTCTTAACATCACATTTGCCTGGGAACATGCAGTTGCTATAACAGATAATAATGACGCTGGAAAGCTTGTATCTCACAGGTTTCCGCAGTTTTCATTTAATCCTAAATTAAAACCACATTTTTTTAAATATTTAATGCTTGATAAAAAATTTCGAGAACATCTTGAATTGTCATCTCCTGGCGGAGCTGGAAGAAATAGAGTTTTAAAAATATCTGATATGCTGAAATATGAAATAAAACTTCCAAGCATTGAAGAGCAAATTAAAATTGGAGAATATTTTGATAGCCTCGACCACCTCATCACTCTTCACCAGCGAAAGTGTGAACAGACAAAAAAATTGAAAAAATATATGCTTCAAAAAATGTTTCCTCAAAATGGAGCAAAAGTTCCAGAAATTAGATTTGATGGGTTTACTTACGATTGGGAACAGCGTAAGTTGATAGATTATCTTGAGGTATCATCTGAAAAGAATAGAGATAATCGTTTCACAAAAGAGGATGTTCTATCGGTTTCAGGTGAATATGGAATTGTAAATCAGATTGAATTTCAAGGTCGTTCATTTGCAGGTGCATCGGTTTCGAATTACGGTGTTGTGGAAAACGGAGATGTTGTATATACAAAGTCACCATTAAAATCTAATCCATACGGAATAATCAAGACAAATAAGGGAATTCCGGGTATTGTATCAACCTTATATGCAGTTTATAAGCCAAAAGAAATAACGGATTCAAAGTTTGTACAGATTTATTTTGAACTTGATTCCAGAATGAATTCTTATATGCATCCGTTGGTAAACAAAGGTGCAAAAAATGACATGAAAGTTTCAGCAGAGAACGCTTTAAAGGGGATGGTTTCTTTTCCTAAAAAAGATGAACAGGAAATGATTTCATTATATTTTTCCACCCTCGATAACCTCATCACTCTTCACCAACGTAAGTGCGATGAACTTAAGAAAATGAAAAAATATATGTTACAAAATATGTTTATATAATCATTTGATATTAGGGGGTATGAGATCTCCTGAAGGAAGGGAGGGTTAAGAATGTCACAGGGAATTAAAATGGATACAATAATTTTATATCATGGTTCTCCTAACAAAATAGTAACACCGGTATTTGGTGGTGGAGATGATAAACATGATTATGGTCGTGGATTTTATCTGACAGAAAACATAGATTTAGCAAAAGAATGGGCGGTTTGCAGACCTAATGAACAGAATGGATGGGTTCATAAGTATGAGTTAAATACAAGGAATCTAAAAATTTTGGATTTTCAGGAGAAAGATGTTTTATCGTGGCTTGCAGAGCTTATGAAACATCGCGATGCTGCTGATTCCAAGCGTTATAGGATGCTTGCAGCAAAGTTTATTGATAAATATGGTATTGCTACCGATGCATATGATGTGATAAAGGGATGGCGCGCAAATGCATCATATTTCTATATTGCAAAAGAATTTGTCCGAGATAATATTGATATAGATATTCTTGAAGAATTGCTTTCGTTAGGCGGATTGGGTATTCAGTATTGTATTAAGACAGAAAAAGCATATGCAAATTTACGCGAGATAGAAAGTGATTTACTTCAAGTTGAATACAATGAATTTAACAATAAGTATAATCAAAGAGATATTGAAGCAAGAAAAAAAATGCGTAATTTAGTAGATTCAGAAGCAAATAAGGTTACGAATGTTTTTAGTACATTGTTTTAGAGGTGAGAAAATGGGCGCATATTCAGAAGCGTATCTGGGTGACGTGGTGGAAAATCAGGGAAAACTATTTGATTTTGTGGCACAGTCTTATCCTGATAGTGATACAGAAGATTTTATAAATACGTATATGAAAAGTAAAACCAGAAAGAACATTGATGATGCGATGGCTTATGTTAATACTATGGATGCAAAAGAATTGTGGAAATACTTTTCAGACACAGAAAAATATAAGTTAAAGCAGGGGAAAGCAATCGAAGGATTTATGCCTGATTGGATTGGTGAATTTTATGCTTATTATCAGTGGTATTATGATATTCCAAGCGCAGAGGTAATAAATAAAGTACCGGTCGATTTTCTGAGGAAGGCTTATTGTGGACTTCATGATTTAGAGCTTGATTTGGCGGTAAAAAAGGTAGGTAAATTATAAATGAATATAGTTTGTTTTCATAATCCAAATGAGGAAAATGGATATCTTAGTAACTGGTATTTAAGTGAGTTTGAATGTGATGGAATAAGATTTTCATCAATGGAACAGTACATGATGTATCAAAAAGCAAATTGTTTTGGTGATATAAAAATAGCGGAGAAGATTCTTGAAACTACAGATGTTGCACAAATTAAGGCTTTGGGAAGAAAAGTTTCAAATTATAATGAAACAATCTGGAATGGAAAGCGACAGATTGTTGTTTACAAGGGAATTTGTGAAAAATTTCAAAATCCTGAATTGAAATCCAGACTAAAGGCTACAGGTGATGCGGTTTTAGCGGAATGTGCTGTGAGGGACTGCATATGGGGGATTGGATTGTCAATGACAGATCCTAAAAGACTGGAAATGGAAAAGTGGAGAGGACAGAATCTGCTTGGATTTGCACTTATGATGGTGAGAGATAGAATATAAAATATGAAAAAATTTTGATTACTTTTAAGAGCATTCGTCCGTGCTTTTAATTAATTTTAGGCGTGGGACAATTTGACTCACGTCTTTTATATTATAAGTGATGAAAAGTGGCATCACTCGTTATTAGCGTAAGTCCATTGTGATATGGTGAATAAAACCAAAAGTTTGGGAACAGCGTAAGTTGGGTGATATGGGGTCAACCTTCACTGGATTGTCAGGAAAAACAAAAGAGGATTTTGGACATGGAGATGCACAGTTTATAACTTATATGAATGTGTTTTCTAACCCTGTAGCGAATATTGAAATGACAGAAGCTGTAGAAATAGATGCTAAACAAAATCGTGTCAAGAAGGGAGATGTATTTTTTACTACATCTTCAGAAACGCCAGAAGAAGTAGGGATGTCCTGTGTAATGCCTGAAAATAAAGATAATATCTATCTTAACAGCTTTTGCTTTGGATACAGACCAACAGAGAAATTTGATTTAGATTATCTAGCATATGTTTTGCGAGCAGATTCTTTTAGAAAAGAAATGAAATTTTTAGCACAGGGAATTTCGAGATACAATATTTCAAAGAATAAGGTTATGGAGGTATCTATTCCTATTCCCAATTTAGAAGAACAAACTATGGTTGGGCGTTATTTTTCCACCCTCGACCACCTCATCACTCTTCACCAGCGTAAGTATGACAAATTGACCAATGTCAAAAAATCTATGCTTGAAAAAATGTTTCCGAAAAATGGCTCAAATGTACCTGAAATTCGTTTTAAGGGATTTACTGAAGCTTGGGAACAGCGTAAGTTTGCAGATGTCGTTCAAATTGAACGAGGAGGTTCACCTCGACCAATAGACGACTATATAACTGATTCCCCAAACGGTCTCAACTGGGTTAAGATTGGTGACGCTCCAGCACAGGGTCATTACATTACAAAAACTGCTGAAAAAATCAGACCGGAAGGCTTATCAAAAACGAGAGAAGTACATCCCGGTGATTTGATTTTGTCGAACTCAATGAGTTTCGGAAAGCCTTATATAATGGGCATTGACGGCTGTATTCACGACGGTTGGCTTCTTATTCGAGATATAAATAGCACCTTTGACTTAACCTTCCTTTGCCATCTATTAGGCACACCACAAATGCTTGACCAATACAGGTCACTTGCTGCGGGTAGTACAGTGAATAACCTCAATAAAGAATTGGTGGGGAATACTGTTGTTACCATTCCTCAAATAGACGAGCAAAGAGTATTAGGTCAATACTTGGAACGACTCGACAACCTTATCACCCTTCATCAGCGTGAGTTAGAAAAACTGAAAAATCTTAAAAAAGCGTGCCTTGAAAAGATGTTTGTTTGAGAATAATATCAAGTATAAGAGTTAGGAGGGAAACACAATGGTTTTCAATAAAGAGTCAGACTTTGAGGAGGCTCTAATCAAAATACTATCTGAAAAAGGATGGGAAAAAGAGGTTCTTAAAAACTATTCTGAAAAAGATTTATTACAAAACTGGGCAAATATACTCTTTGAAAACAATAGAGATATTGACAGATTGAACGATTACCCTCTGACAAACAGCGAAATGCAACAAATTTTAGAGCAAATCGAAACTCTTAGGACACCATTAAAATTAAATGGGTTTATTAACGGAAGAAGTGTGTCTATCGTCAGAGATAATCCGGATGATAAGTTGCACTTTGGTAAAGAAATCAGCTTAAAAATTTATGACCGCCGTGAAATTGCAGCAGGTCAGAGCAGATACCAAATAGTTCAACAACCAAAATTCCCCACAAAATCAAAACTGTTGAACGACCGCCGAGGAGACTTAATGCTACTCATCAACGGTATGCCGGTTATACATATTGAATTGAAGAAAAGCGGTATTCCGGTAAGTCAGGCTTACAATCAAATTGAGAAGTATTCACACGAAGGAATATTCAGCGGTTTATTCTCTTTGGTGCAAATTTTTGTCGCTATGGAACCTAACGAGTCGGTTTACTTCGCCAATCCGGGTCCGGACGGTAAATTCAATCCCGATTACTATTTCCATTGGGCTGATTTCAATAATGAGCCTATAAACGAATGGGACAAAGTTGCTTCAACTTTACTTTCTATTCCTATGGCTCATCAGCTTATAGGCTTTTATACGGTTGCCGATGATTCCGACGGTGTATTGAAAGTAATGCGTAGTTATCAGTATTTTGCGGCAAGTGCCATTTCAGATAAGGTTGCCAAAGCCAAATGGGAAGGTAACAATCAACTCGGTGGCTATGTGTGGCACACCACCGGTTCAGGCAAAACTATGACCAGCTTTAAGTCTGCTCAGTTAATTGCAAGCTCTAAAGATGCGGATAAAGTTATTTTCCTTATGGACCGAATTGAACTCGGCACACAATCACTTAAAGAGTATCGTGGCTTTGCCGATGAAAATGAGGCTGTTCAAGCGACCGAAAACACAAAAGTTTTAATAACAAAATTAAAAAGTTCAAACCCTGCTGATACATTGATTGTTACTTCTATTCAAAAGATGAGCAATATAAAAGACGAAGCAGGAGGATTGAATGCTCGTGATATTGAACTTATAGGCGATAAGCGTATCGTGTTTATTGTTGATGAAGCTCATCGCTCTACTTTTGGCGATATGCTGATTACTATCAAAAACACATTCCCTAAAGCAATGTTTTTCGGTTTTACCGGCACCCCAATTCAAGATGAAAATCAAAAAAAGAAGAACACAACCACTACGGTTTTCGGAAATGAATTACATAGATACAGTATTGCTGACGGTATTAGGGATAAGAACGTACTTGGGTTTGACCCATATAAAGTGCTTACATTTAAGGATAAGGATGTTCGCAAAGTAGTTGCCTTAGAAAAAGCAAAGGCTCAAACCGAAGAGGAAGCAATTTCTGACCCTGTTAAAAGCAAAGTATATTATAAATATATGGATGCAAGCAAAGTCGGTATGGTCGGACACTTTGATGAAAAAGGCGACTATATAAAAGGTATTGAGGATTATATACCAAGTGTTCAATATAAGACAGAAGAACATACTAAAACAGTAGTAAAAGATATATTAGAAAACTGGACAACACTCAGCCACAATAACAAGTTTCACGCTATTTTTGCTACAAGTAGTATTCCGGAAGCAATTGACTATTATAGATTGTTCAAAGAAATGAAGCCGGAGCTGAAAGTTATAGCCTTATTTGACCCAAGCATTGATAACAATGGAGGAGTTCAATTTAAGGAAGATGGACTTGTGGAAATAATAAGCGACTACAATGAAAAGTACAGCCAAGATTTTACTATTCCTACATTTGCTAAAATGAAAAAGGATATAGCAGCTCGTCTTGCACATAAAAGACCGTATGAGAGAATTGTAAACGAGCCTGCAAAACAAATTGATTTACTTATTGTTGTTGACCAAATGCTTACGGGTTTTGATTCTAAGTGGATTAACACTTTGTATTTGGATAAAGTCCTCCAATATGAAAATATTATTCAAGCATTTTCTCGTACAAATCGTTTGTTCGGACCGGATAAACCATTCGGTACTATTCGTTATTATCGAAAGCCGCACACTATGGAGCGAAACATTAACGCTGCTGTAAAACTATATTCAGGCGACAAACCTCTTGGCTTATTTGTTCAGCATCTTGTTGAAAACTTAAAGCGGATGAACGAACTCTTTGGCAATATTTTTGATTTATTCCACAACGCAGGAATTGAAAACTTTGAAAAACTGCCAACCGATACCACGATTTGTAGGAAATTTGCAAAAGATTTTAATGAGTTCAATGAATATTTAGAAGCTGCAAAAATACAAGGTTTCAAATGGGGCATTTCTTCTTATGTTGACGAAACAACCGGAGAAGTCGTTGATGTAACCATAGATGAAAACACATATTTGATATTGGCTCTTAGGTATAAGGAATTGTCCAGCGGTAGCGTAGGTACAGACGGTGGTGATGACGTTCCGTATGACCTTGTAGGCTACATTACCGAAATTGATACAGGCTTAATCGACTCGGATTATATGAACTCTCGTTTTGATAAGTATATTAAATTGATTAACGCCGATGGAACGACACAGGAAGCAATAGAGCAAGCGGAAACAGAGTTGCATAAAACATTTGCTACGCTTTCTCAAGAGGAGCAGAAATATGCTAATATTTTCCTGCACGATATTCAAAGAGGTGATGTCGTAGTAACTGAGGGCAAATCGTTAAGAGACTATATCAATGAATATTTGTCAAAGGCTAAAAATGACCAAATCCATCAAATCGCAACTGCGTTAGGTCTAAATGAAGAAATACTCAGAAATATTATGAGTTTGAAACTTAACGAGAATAATCTCAATGAATTTGGTAGATATGACGAGTTGAAAAAAACTGTCGATAAAGCAGTAGCAAAGAATTATTTTGAAAAAATAGAGGGAACTAAAATAATACCACCCAAAGTCAATGTAAAAGTTGACAAGTTACTTCGTGATTTTATTATCAACGGCGGTTATGAAATCCAAATGCCAACAGATAATGAATAATTGAACTGTTTTTGGAGTCAAGGGCTTATCCCCTTGGCTCCTTTTTCATTCTTTCTTGGGAACAGCGTGAGCTTTGGGAATTAACAATTTGGGATAAAAAGTTTAATGAGGTAGAAGCTGAAAAGCAACCCAAGATAGTAAAATATCCTTATGTTTTAGCAGATGTTTTTTCAAAAATTGAAGATGCAAGTGGCGATGTTCGTTTGCTATCTACTGGAAATTACATAGGATATACGACTGACGAAAAAGCTGGAAAAAATTTGTGTGTTGGAGAAGTTGTTGCTATACCTTGGGGCGGAGTACCAAATATCAAGTATTATAAAGGAAAATTCGTCACTGCTGATAATAGAATTGCAACATCAAACGATACAGAAACATTAGGAAATAGATTCTTGTCATTATATTTAGAACACAGCCTTGCTTTTTTGCAGAGCATTTATAGAGGTGCGTCTATTAAACACCCCAGTATGAACGATGTTTTGAGTATGCAGATAAGTATCCCACACATTCAAGAACAAAGAGAAATTGAGACTTGGTTTGCTAACCTCGACAACCTTATCACCCTTCATCAGCGTAAGCGGTTGTCGTCAATTCAAACTTGATAACGAACGCATAACCAAATCTACATCCTTGTTTTCAAGTTCCTGAATGATATGAAGATAAGTTTTCTGCGTGGTTGTCATACTTGAATGCCCTAATCTTTGTGCAACACTTGCTATTGATACTCCGGCAAACAAAAGCAGTGAAGCGTGTGTATGTCTGAGCCCGTGAATTGATATTATTGGAATTCCGGCTTTCTTACAATGTCTCGTAAGAATATCATTCACGGTAGAATTATATACTTTTCCCGAAATAAAAATCGGTTCATCTTGCGGCAGGTCTTTAACTAATGTCGAAAACTGAATTATCAGTTGCCAATCTATCTGTATTCTTCTAACAGAAGATTGGTTTTTAGTTGGCATAAAACCTCCGTTGCCCTTATAATCCCAAGTTTTGTTAATTGATAACGACTGCTTCGAAAAATCGAAATCATTTGGTGTTATTGCTAATGCTTCCGAAAATCTCATTCCTGTTTTCGCCACTAATAAAATAAACCAATCCCAATTAAGTTCTTGGTTAAGCTCCAGTCCTGACAATAATTTGTGCAGCTCAAATTGATTGAGATACTTAATCTTCTTATGTCTCGGCTTTTTCCCCTTAATGATAGCTTTTCTTGTCGGGTCTCGTTCAATAAGACCCTCATCAACAGCGTCCAATACAGCCCCTTTTAGTTGATGATGGAAATCCATCGTTGTCTGCCTCTCGTGTTGCTTCGCATAATCGTTAAGCAACTTTTGATATGTTATTCTTGAAAGCTCACATACTTTCAATTCCGGCGCTAATCGTTTTATCCACGAAAGCGTAAGCAGATATTTGTCCATCGTGACTTTTCTTATCGCCCCTTCCTTGTACACTGTTATCCATTGAGCGTAGTAATCATAGAATAAATCTGTTTTGTTTATGTTATTCAGCATAATTTCCTCCAATTATTATAAGGGCTTACGCTGGTGAAGGGTGATAAGGTTGTCGAGTCGTTCCAAGTATTGACCTAATACTCTTTGCTCGTCTATTTGAGGAATGGTAACAACAGTATTCCCCACCAATTCTTTATTGAGGTTATTCACTGTACTACCCGCAGCAAGTGACCTGTATTGGTCAAGCATTTGTGGTGTGCCTAATAGATGGCAAAGGAAGGTTAAGTCAAAGGTGCTATTTATATCTCGAATAAGAAGCCAACCGTCGTGAATACAGCCGTCAATGCCCATTATATAAGGCTTTCCGAAACTCATTGAGTTCGACAAAATCAAATCACCGGGATGTA